>ULRL01000079.1_pt1 | contig 13205 bp, 18 predicted proteins | sample 1955391 | NCBI WGS metagenome assembly ULRL01 (sample SAMEA4835681, study PRJEB28245) | human gut metagenome | biome: gut microbiome; material: fecal sample | place: Denmark | collected 2008
GGAACTGCCATGATAGCACCGGTACCATAGCTCATCAGTACATAATCAGATACCCAGATCGGAACTTCTTTTCCGTTGACCGGATTGATTGCAGTCAGACCGTCAATTGCCACACCAGTCTTGTCTTTTGCAAGCTCCGCCCGCTCAAAATCAGACTTTCTGGAAGCCTGCTCGCGGTATGCAACGATTTCCTCCCAGTTTTTAATCTGATCCTTGTACTTATCCAGATATGGATGCTCTGGTGAAACAACCATATAGGTAACACCAAACAATGTATCACAACGTGTGGTGTAAATACGCAGCTTGTCTTCTGTATCTTTGATCTGAAAATCAACCTCGGCACCTGTAGAACGTCCGATCCAGTTTTTCTGTGAAACCTTGACACGTTCAATGTAGTCTACATCATTCAGTCCTTCGATCAGCTTATCCGCATAATCGGTAATCTTTAACATCCATTCGCTCTTTACCTTGCGGACAACCGGAGCGCCACACCGCTCACATACACCGTTTACAACTTCCTCGTTTGCAAGACCTACCTTGCAGGAAGTACACCAGTTGATCGGCATCTCTTTTTTGTATGCAAGACCGGCCTTGAATAATTTCAGGAAAATCCACTGGGTCCACTTATAATACTTTGGATCTGTTGTGTTAATCTCACGATCCCAGTCAAAAGAATATCCCAAAGAATGTAACTGATCCTTAAAATGCTTTACATTATTCTCTGTTACGATTTTTGGATGGATTTTATTTTTAATTGCATAGTTTTCTGTCGGAAGTCCAAATGCATCCCATCCCATCGGATATAATACATTATATCCCTGCATTCTTCTCTTACGGGCTACAATATCCAATGCTGTATATGGTCTCGGATGACCAACGTGAAGTCCCTGTCCGGATGGATATGGGAATTCAACCAGCGCATAATATTTCGATTTGGAATAATCATTGGTTGCAGCAAAAGCCTTTTCATCATCCCAGACTTTCTGCCACTTTTTCTCTACCACTTTGTGGTTGTATACTTCTGCCATGTCTTCGCCTCTTCATTTTTCATATTTTTTCACAATACATTTATTTTACACATACCGGGGTAGTTTGTCAAATGTCATGAGGAGGGACATTGCCATGAGGAGGGACCCGCGCTCTTTGCGGGAGGAGTCCTTATGGCCCCACATGGAAAAATCTTGATACCTCTTGCGGGAGGAGTCCTTATGACCACTTCCTTCCACCCCGGCACAAAAACAAAACCCCGATGATTTGACTCACCGGGGTTTTTAAAATCAGTTTCTGATTAGTTGTTGATGAGCTTGTCGCTCTCGTTGTTCCAGCTGTACAGCTTACGGATCTCAGCACCAACCTTCTCTGATGGATGCTCAGAAGCAAGCTTTCTCATAGCCTTGAAGTGAACCTGACGTCCTGCCGGAGACATATCCAGTAAGAACTCTTTTGCAAATGTACCATCCTGAATATCAGTAAGGATCTGCTTCATAGCCTTCTTTGTCTCAGCAGTAACAATCTTTGGTCCGGTGATGTAATCACCATACTCAGCTGTATTAGAGATAGAATATCTCATTCCTGCGAAACCTGACTGGTAAATTAAGTCTACGATCAGTTTCATCTCATGGATACACTCAAAGTATGCATTTCTCGGATCATAACCAGCCTCGCAAAGTGTTTCGAAACCAGCCTGCATAAGTGCACAAACACCACCACAAAGTACAGCCTGCTCACCGAAGAGGTCAGTCTCTGTCTCTGTACGGAATGTTGTCTCAAGAAGTCCGGCTCTTGCTCCGCCGATTCCAAGACCATATGCAAGTGCAAGATCCCATGCCTTTCCGGTAGCATCCTGCTCAACAGCGATCAGACAAGGAGTTCCCTTACCAGCCTGATACTCAGAACGTACTGTATGTCCTGGTGCCTTAGGTGCGATCATTGTAACATCGACATCCTTTGGTGGCTTGATGCATCCGAAATGGATATTGAAACCATGTGCGAACATTAACATGTTACCTGGCTCAAGGTTTGGCTCGATATCTTTCTTGTACATATCAGCCTGTAATTCATCGTTAATCAGAATCATGATAATATCAGCTTTTTTAGCAGCTTCTGCTGCAACGTATACCTTAAATCCCTGCTCTTCGGCTTTCTTCCAGGACTTGCTTCCCTCATAAAGACCGATAATGACGTTGCATCCGGACTCCTTTAAGTTTAATGCATGTGCATGTCCCTGGCTACCATAGCCGATGATTGCGATTGTCTTTCCATCCAGTAATGAAAGGTTACAATCTTCCTGATAAAAAATTCTTGCTTCTGACATATCATTGTCCTCCTAAATATGTATACTCTTATATAAAAAAATATTTTTAATAAGTAGCCGTAACTAATCCAAAAAACGGACATCCGACGATCCACGGGTAAGTCCCGTAATTCCGGTACGTGCAAGTTCCAGAATTTCATATCCATCCAGCAGATCTAAAAAGGCATCCAGTTTATCCTGATGTCCTACCAGCTGAATTACCATGGAATCGTTTGTGACATCTACGATCTTTCCATGAAAAATCTCTGTCACATTCATAATCGGCTGACGCTCGTTATCCTTTGCGCGGATCTTTACAAGAATCAGCTCCCGGGTAACAGAAAGTCCCGGTTCCAGTTTTTTGATATCCAACACATCTTCCAGTTTCAGTAACTGTTTCTCGATCTGATCCAGAATAAGTTCATCGCCACTGGCAACAATTGTAATTCTGGTATATTTCGGATCTGCAGTCACACCGGATGAAAAACTGTCAATATTATATCCGCGGCGACTGAACAATCCGGATATCCGGCTCGTCACGCCTGGGTTATTTTCCACTAAAAGCGATAACGCCTGTCTTCTCATATCTCGAAAACCTTCTACTTTCTTTGTGTTGTTTAGATCATAATACTATAATCTGTGTTTGTCAAGCACTATTTTTATTATAACTTCCGGTTATATTATGAATAACTCCCATCTATCAGAATGGGACTTTAAAAGTGAAACATATGGGAATAAAGAAAGGTTCCGATTCCCACCCCCAGTAAAATGATCACAATAATTTTCATAAGAAGCGCGATCACACTGCAGATCACACCCGCAAGAGCCATTCCTCTGCTGCTGCCGTACTTGGGTTTCTGTAATGCGATAATTCCAAGAATCAGACCGGCAGCTGCGACAAGAAATGTCAGCCATTTTCCTCCGGCACAGCATGCCAGCAGAATGGCAACAATCCCAAGGATCATTGAAGCAATTCCAAGCCCGTTTGCACCTTCGTCCATATTCTGCGGTGTTCCGCCATAGGTATACGGATTATCCGGATTTGTAGGTGTTCCACAATATCCGCACATGACAGAATCATCGGGAATCTCTCTTCCACATTTTCTACAATACATGATTTCTCCTTTGTTCTAATATAATGTTTTGATCGCACCGTTGTAATACTGCAGGATCTTTAAGGCATCCGTCAGGTCTACTTTCCCATCCCTGTTTACATCCGCTGCGTTTTTCTCCGCACTGGTAAACGTCTTTGTATTATTGTAATACTGAATGACGTACAATACATCGATCAGATTGATTTTTCCGTCCCCGCTGACATCTCCCAGTGTATGCTGCTGATCTGTGATCGTCACACTCGATGTCGCCGAATTGTAGGAAAAAATATCCCCCTGCTGATCTTCCACAGACTCAATGGCAACCGTAACATCCGTACTGATTCCGTTGTTGGAATAGGCTGTCATTCCATTGGCAAGCTGAAAATCAATATACATCAGATTTCCCGAAGTATTTACATCTGCTGCTGCCGTATATTCTGTCGTAAGATACCCTCCATAGGAAGACATATTGTAATCACTCTGCGTAAGTGTCGACTGTACTTCAGGTGCCAGTGTCACAGACTGGAATGCAAGAATATTTTTATTGTATGAAATTCCAAGTTTGATCTTGTTGAATCCATCATTTCTGGAAAAATATACCGGAACGGAAATATGCCCGTTTCCCTTTACGATTCCAAGGGAAAGTGTCACGGTCTTTGCCTGGGAATTCGTCAGTGTCAGTTTCTGCGTTTTCAGTTCCACATCCGATCCGTTTGTGCGAAGATAAGATGGACGGAAGGTAATGTCGGTCTTTATGACCGGTTTTGCCGAGGTAAATTTTAATGTTGCAATCGATGATCCCGATACTTTTACCGGATCTGCAATCTGTGCGGTGGTATTTCCTGCCGCATCCTTTTTATAATAATCCACGGACAGAAAATGTGTGTACCCATTATAAGAAGCCTTCCACTCTCCGTTATTGTCTGTTTTTCCGGATGTGGTGCCCCCGTCAACAACTACCGTAACCGAAGTAAACACCGAGTTGTCATAAGTCAGGTATCCTCCGAATCCGGAAGTCTCCGCATTGACAGAAAATGTCACATCAAATGACTGTCCCGCATTTAAATTGATGGAGTCACTGGCAGTCTTCATTTCCAGCGAACCTGCAGTGGTTCCTGCCGCATACACATCTGACGGCTCCACACCAGTTCCCGCAATAAACATACATGCAAGCATGATTCCGGCTATTAATTTCTTTGCTTTTCTCATAAGAATTCCCCCACTTATATGTGTTTTGATCCTTTGTAACTCATTCTATGTCTTATCCTACCATTCTCTGTAGCAAAAGGCAAGAAGTAACAAAGCCGGAAATTTATATGGTTTCCCTGTGATTTTCATCCATCATTCTCCTTAACCGTTCGATTGCCGGATAATTATTGGGATTGATCTGCTCTTTCGGTGGGAGTTCTTCCATACGGAAAAAACAAAGTTTTTCTACTTCCTCCTGCTGGCAGATGATCTGCCCGGAAAATTCCCGGCATAAAAAGATCTCTTCTGCGGCATAAATTTCATCCCCGTTTGGATAAACATAATGTACTTCATCTCCGGAGACATTCATAAAGTGTTCGAGGTTTCCGCAGATCAGTCCTGTTTCCTCCTGTACTTCCCGTCTGGCACAGTCTTTGAAGCTCTCCCCGAGTTCCATAGAACCCCCTGGATATCCCCATAACCCGTTGTCTGCACGTTTCTGCAGAAGCAGCTCCCTTTTTTCATTCAAAAGCAACACTCCTGCACAGGTCATAATCAACGGCCGATGACCTACCTGTTTTCTCAATTCCAATATATATCCCATATGTTTTGTTCTCTCTTTCTTTTTTCTGTCTCCATCATAGCACGAGAAAGGAAAAAAGAAAACCGCGCATCTTTTCAGATGCACGGCACTTGCTGAGTAAAACGTAACGCTAATATACAAATACAACGTTACCATGTCCGGATTTTCGGTTTCAGACTATTGTAATGTATCATATTTTTAATACTTACCGGATTTTTATAAAGTTTCATCAAAAAACCGAAGCATATGCTCACTCCATGCTTTGGCTGAAGTACCATATCCTAACCCGATGCCGTGATCCCCCGTCGGAAAAGTCTCGCACAGATGCTTCACTCCTGCTTTCGTAAGTGCTGCATCCAACCGGGTCGTATTGCTGGCCGGAACACAGCCGTCATCGAGATTCGCATAAGCGTATGTTGGCGGATAGCCGGTCAGATCGTGAAGTTCTACCGACAGTTTTTTCTGAAGATCCGGGTTTCCGCCTGTATTACAGCGACAGCTTCCCTCATGATATTCCGAAGTAAAACTGATCACCGGGTACAACAGTCCTACCCCGTCCGGCCGCGAAGAAATCCTTCCATATAGTTTTTCCATCTCCGGATGTACACAAAAAATTTCTGTTTTCAGTTCTTCATGCAGCATTGCCGTGCTTGCGCACAAATGCCCACCGGCAGAGCTCCCACCACAAGAATACGGTTTTCATCAATGCCATACTGCCGTGCATGTGCACGTACATACATAATGGCCAGTGCCAAATCCATCTGACACTGCGGATAGGTATTGGGCTGGATGCGATAGCTTAAAATAAAACATATAGTTTCACTCCCTGCCAAAAACCATATCATAAATCACGTCCGTAATTTCAGAATTGTCCGGCAAAATACCTGTTATAAAAAGTCACGCAGCATACGTTTTCTGCTCGGTGCACCAAGTTTACGCAGTGCCTTTGCCTCAATCTGACGGATACGCTCTCTTGTCACATGAAACATCTGTCCCACTTCTTCCAGCGTGTGCGGCTGATTTCCGTCAAGACCGAACCGCAGTGTGATCACTTCCTGCTCACGATCCGTCAGGTCTTTCATGGCAAGTGAAATCTGCTTATTACGCATCTCCGCAATCGCATTCTCCTCCGGGGATAACGCATTGGAATCCTGCACAAAATCACCCAGATGGGAATCGTCCTCATCCCCTACCGGAGCCTCCATGGAAACCGGATCCTGACTAAAACTCATGATCTCCGTTACACGATCTTCATCTTCGCCAAGCATCTCCGCAATTTCCTTATTGGAAGGTTCTCTTCCCAGCTCCTGTGTCAGGGTACGGCGTGCACGGACAACCTTATTGATTGTCTCCACCATATGTACCGGAACACGGATCGTCTTTGCCTGATCTGCAATTGCACGGGTAATTGCCTGACGGATCCACCATGTCGCATATGTGGAAAACTTAAATCCTTTTTCGTACTCAAACTTATCGACTGCTTTCATCAGACCGATATTCCCCTCCTGAATCAGATCCAGAAGCGGCAATCCCCTGCCGACATACTTCTTGGCAATACTTACTACCAGTCTGAGATTGGCTTCAATCAGTTCCTTCTTGGCTTCCGGATCACCCTCACTGATCCGCTTGGCAATCTTTTGCTCTTCTTCCATGGTAAGCAGACGCACCTGTCCGATCGTCTTTAAATACTGACGTACCGGATCCGTGATATCCGCCCCCTCCATAACCGAGAGATCTTCCTCGATATTTTCCTCGGAATCTTCCTCAATATCATCATCAATATCCAAAAGAATCTTACTTTCTTCCAGTTCTTCGTCATCCAGTTCTTTTTCCTTTGCAGACAAAGAATCCGTCTGCTCCATGTCATTTTTTGAGCGAAGGACTTCGATCTTGTTATCTTCTAAAACTTTTAAAATGTTGTCAAACTGCTCAGAGGAAATCTCTACCCCTGAAAATGTATCCAGGATTTTGCTGTATGCGATCTTATCCTGATTCTTTTTGCCCTGTTCGATCAGGCCTGCTACCATTTGAATAATAGAACGTTTATCTTCTGTCACGAAAAATACTCCTTATCAATAAATTCCCCTATTTTATTTTATATCTTCTTTTAGGTTCTAAAACATTTTACCACAATTCAAAAATAATTCCACACCTTTTTTCGTATTTATGTTCATTATTTGATACACCTTTGCATTTTCCAGAACCACTTCGTCCATCTAATCCTCAAATTTCTTATCTTCATCATACCAGAAGATAATGCGACGCTGATAAAACTCCGGCAAAGGTGCAGCAAATCTGCGGTTCAAGTCTTGTATTATTTTTTCTGTATCCATGCTGCTCCTCCTACCTTATAACTGTCCAATTAGCTTTTCGCTTTGTTCCGCTCTGTACCAATATACCTTTTTCCTGTAAAGAAACAAACATTCGAGAAACCGTTCTTTTCGACACGCCTATCTCTTCTGCATAATATGCCTGTGTTGCAGATAGATTTTTCTCTATAATCTGCAACAATTTTTCTATCTGTGCCTGTTCCTTATTAAGTGGCACTTCAACGCCATTAGTGCCATTTCCAGCATTATTAACGCCATAATCAACGCCATTAACGCCATCTTTAGTGTCATTGGCGTTAATCATGGCGTTATTTGTATCAACCTGACCTCGATAAATATTGATACGCAAATCAACTTCGCTACCAATAAACTCCGGTTCCCGCAGTCCAGCAGCTTTTACTTTATCAATAATTCTCGGAATACCGCTTCCCCAATGCTCAATCAGGTTCATATATGCAAACACATGGGCGACGGCTTCATTTCTGATTTTGGAATAGCCTTCTTTCATACGCTCCATCGTTTGCCCCATTGGCATTTTCCCTGGAGAAGTGATTTCCAATCGGTTGTCATATACCGCAACCTGTATCGTACCATAATCCAGATAACGATATTTGATGGTATTGAATCAAAAATATTATGTCTCACTTTATTCTCTTCTTTACAGGCACTTTCTCGGCATATTCCTGTTCCAGTTCCTCCGCCAGATACGCATCGCTCATGCAGTGCATATCGGAAACACCATCACGGATCAGCTGATAAACCAGTGAATGATAAAAGAAATCCAAAGCCGCATCCAGTGAAAGTCCCTGCTGTTTAGCAAAGCATTCAATAACACGGCTGTATTTTTTCTGAAGCAAAATCGGATTCGCTGTCATAGTGTTTCACTCCCTTCAAAACGCAGCAGAGACAGTGCTTTCTCTGTGCGGAAACATATTTGCAGGTTCGGCTTTTCATAACGCAGGCGGCTGATAGCTTCCGTTTTATCAATCAGTCCGTCAAAGAACAGCTCCACCGTATTGAACACCTTATCATTGGCAACACCGCCTACAACAAGGTCATAATCCATCAAATCTTTTCCACTGCGGCAGTTCAGAATAAAATCCAGCCATTCTTCGGAATAAGAATCGAATTTCAGCGTTTTCAGTTCAGCTTCCCGGCTTTCACCGTATTCATACCTGGAGATAATACCATTTTTCCCACGGTATTTGAACTTGCCGCACCACTTCGCTGCCTGTTCATACAACGGTGTGACATAAAAGCCACGCCCGAAGTCTACGTTAGGGCGGGAATGAACCAAATCCGGCTTAGCAATCTCTAAGAAAGAACCATGATAGAGAATCATACTTCCACGCCCCTTTCTTTCATCACATCAAGAAGATCATTAACGATATATTCCCGGCTCTGGGTATGCAGCACTTCATATTCCGGCACGATATAACCGTTCAGAATGTTGCTTTTTTCAGTAAATGCCTGATACACACGCTCTGCATCCACACCCAGCTTTGCCGCTACATTTTCAATGTATTTAAAACCTTCCGTCAGAATTGCCTCTTCTATGGAAGATTTGCTAAAACTGTTATCCGCAATCTCTATAACATTTTCATTGCCAGACCTATTTTGAAATATAATCGTCTGGTTCTTATCTCCACGGAATCCAGTTACAGCCAGTCCATTGCCTCTGCGACTTTTCTCATATACAAATAAATCTCCATATGATTTTCCCGAAGATGACTTATTATCTTTTATCGCCGGACCACCACCCTGCTTCTGCACTGATATGTCACAGGCTTTTCCCAATACTTTATTACCATAACAAGAACACCATACTGACACGATCCAATCTGCATTCACTCTGCTGATGCCATAGTCATCCATCAACTGCTTCACATACCGGAAAGCAAATGTATTATTGAGCAGATTCGCCTTCTGAATATCCTGTGCAATTCCCATGTTGTATGCCATAAGAATCAGATTGATATTCTTTGCCTCTTCTGGAAATATATCTTTAACTAATGCAGTAAACTGTCGCTTATTATTTATTGAATTTTCATACTGTCGAAGCATTGCTTCAAAATCCTGCTCAAAAATGCGAATCACCTTTTTTTACTCTTCAATATCAAAATTTTCTTCTATATCGTTGCTGAAATTAAACTCTATAGTTACAGAGTCAAAAGTTTCATTTTCATTTTGATATAAAACATTAAGTATACTAATAAAATCTCTGATGATATACCTCGGTGTAATTTCATTTATTGGTATTTCTGAATAAATATGATTAATCAGATAAACTATATTTTCTGTAGTTACTCTTGATTGATAACCATATAAATCTGCATGTATATCTCTAATTTTTTCCATTAAAATTACCAACTCGCTTTTGGTCAAAGGTTGAATTCTGATAATTGGTGCCATTAGATTGACCGATTCATGCCCTGTAAATCTTCCAGCAGATAATCTCGATTTCAACGCTTCATAACTAAACACTCCTTTTACAGGATCTTCTAACGCTTTTGGCGTTCCTCCCATAATTATTCCGAGACTCTTTGCTTTTCCTTGAAGTGCATCATTATACATCATCAACATAGTTTCATAATTGTTATATCTTGTTGCCGAATTTCGATATCTATATATATTTATCATTTCATCAATCATGATTAAAAATCCATTATAATTTATCTTTTTAAAAAATTCGGACCATATTTTTATATAGTCAAACCAGTCACCATCATTGATAATATTATTAATTCCCAAATCTTCCTTTGCATCTCTTTTTAGCTGGTATTCCCCTCTTAACCATCTTAATGCTTTTGCTTTTGTTTCAATATCGCCTGCTTTATATGCCTTCCAATATATAATTAACATATTTGAAAAATCATATCCATGTACCATTACTTGCATATCCATAATAGTAGTTAAAATAGAATCAGTGACCATCTTTTCAAGATTTAACCCTGAAACACCACCACTAATACTTTTTGCAGCTTCCATCCACATTGAGTCAATCCAATTATCTAAGATAAGGGCTAAGGCTCCTCCTTCTGGACTTGTTTTAATTGACAGGTTTTTCATCAACTCTCTATATGTTGCCAATCCCTTCTTTTTGTTACCCGTTCCAACCAAACTTCTTTCTGGGGATAAATCTGCATCTGCTACAACAAATCCTTTTGCCATAACATGTTCTTTTATCGTCTGCAATAAAAAAGTTTTTCCACTACCATAATCACCTGTTAAGAACCGAAATGTAGAACCACCCTCTTGAATTATTTCAATATCCTTTAATAACGCCTTAATTTCTTGTTCTCTTCCTACTGCTATATACCCTAGTCCTACACGCGGTACCACACCACCTTGTAACGCATTAATAATACTATTTTCAATTCTTTTAGGAACCTTAATATCATTCATCTTTATTTACCCACTTTTCACATATGTCATTATATTCTTTTATAAGAGATAACGCCCCATTATTATTCTCAATAATATAATCTCCAATTTCATCAATAGCCTTAACATTTATATTCTCTGTTAACATATTTAAAGAAATATAATTTTCCATTGCTTTCTTTTCAAAAGCATCTATATCGCCATTACCATACTGTGATAAATGCTCCTTAAAGCGATTATCAATGCCAATCTCCTGTGACATCTGCGATACTCTGTCAGTATAATAAGGTGTTGAGTAATAATACATATCTGCAAGAGGATTCTCTGCATCACTTGGCTTTGCAAAGGCTGCATAGACAAGATATTTACTCTCTTTATCTTGTTCGTTTAATAAATATTTTGAATAAAGCCAGTTTATACCATCAAGAATGTGCAGCTTTACATCACCAAGCTGCAGTTCCGATACCTCATCCTCGTATTCACCTTTATCATCAAACCAGAATATGATTCTTGTCTCTGACTTGGCAAATTCTGTATTTAATTGATTCTGTATGTTCTGTAAATCCATATTTCACCTTCTAATCCATTTGTGCAGATAGTCTGCACAAATATTTATATTCAGCCTATGCTAATTAGTGTCCGATAAACGGTCACTTATCGAACACTTTGTATCCGATAGTCCGCAAAAGTGTCCGATAGTGTTCAATAAAGTGTTCGATAAGTAGCAATGTGACCACTAAATCACATATTTAGTTGCCGGTCCATTTCCAATCTTCGTAATCAATCCTTTTTCTATCATCTTATCAAGCAATTTTCTAGCTCCTGTCTTTGACTTATAACCCCCTATATCAGCGGCTTTTTGAGAAGAAATACTTCCATTCTGCCTGATATACTCAAGTATTTTATCTTCTTTTGACAAAGCAACTGCTTCTGTTTGATTTGTATTTTCATTTCTGATATTAGCAGCCCCTGGAATATATACCACTTGTCCAACTTCGAGCTTTAATGTTACCCGGTCACTGCGCTCTGAGAAATCAAATTCCGGTTTTTTCCAATTTTGTTCTGCCCATGCTGTCATAATCTTATCGACACCACTTCCGGCACGCTCACCGACATTTACAAACCCAAACATTTTTAAGATATTCGGATTTCGTGGATCACTATTGCCACCTGCATAAAATTCCTCTTGATGTCCTTTTTTGAGCGTTTAACCTGACGCCACTGTATCTGTCTATTTACATTTATCACTTTATTGTCAAAATCAATATCATCCCATACCAAACCGAAAACCTCTCCCGGTCTCATCCCTGTATGATACGCTATCTGTAGTGGAACAAATGAAGATGTTCCTTTAGGGAACCTTTCAAATAAAGAATCTATATTATCTTTTGTTAAATAAATATGTTCTTTCCGTCTTATTGGTTTATCGGGTTGCATATTTTGTGGAATTACAAGCCTATTAGCAGGTGAAGTCATTATATAATGATTTTCTAATGCATAATTAAATGATTTTGTCAGCAAACCTTTAATTGAAATAATAGTATTTATTGAAAATCCATCATTATATAAATCTGTTATAAAAGTCTGCAATATCTTTTTATCTATACTGGATACTCTATATCCCCCTAACTCCGGTTTAAGATATAATCTGATTTTTTTCTCATAGCCATATAATGTACTTTCCTTACATGTCAGTTTACAATCATTTTCCATCCATAAATCCAAAAAGTCAGCATATGAAATATCCCTATCTACCATTACCTGTCCCACATTTTCATATTCAGATAATGCTTTTCTTCCAGCTATTCTTGCGTCCCTTTTACTAGCAAATCCAGATTTTGATTTATGCTTTCTTTTTCCATCAACACTTGCCATCTTAAATGAATACTCATATACTTTTTGCCAGACCTCAAAAAACGTTCTCTTACCATAATCTCACTCATATAATTCTCCTTCCACATAATGAATATATAAGTAATACTAATAAATCGACTCTTTGAAATCTATGACCTGCGAGGCTAAAAAATTTAACAAAGTATTTTTTCGCGTCAACCAAAATACAAAGTATTTCTTCTCACGTCAACGAACCGCAATTTTTCATTATTTTGCGCCAACAAACTAAAAAAATGTTGACGCGATGTTGACGCGGAGCTATTTAAGATACCTCCTTTAATATGAGAATATAAAAAGAGACTTCCGTCTTAATTTAAACGGAAGTCTCCAAAAAGCCCATAAAATCAAGCTTTCTATTTAGAATTTGCCCTCATCAGCAGCCTGCTGAACAGAAACGGCAACAGCAACAGTAGCACCAACCATTGGGTTGTTACCCATTC
>ULRL01033144.1_pt1 | contig 13075 bp, 7 predicted proteins | sample 1955391 | NCBI WGS metagenome assembly ULRL01 (sample SAMEA4835681, study PRJEB28245) | human gut metagenome | biome: gut microbiome; material: fecal sample | place: Denmark | collected 2008
ACATCATGATGCCGGTCAACGCCCAGCTGGGCAACATCAGCTACGCCATCTGCGCGCTGGTTGGTGCAGCCATGGCCGTGGGCGGTGTCGGAGGCATGACACTTGGCACCGTGGTGGCCTTCCTCAGCCTGAACAAGGGCTTCAATATGCCCATCAGTCAGGTGTCCATGCAGGCCAACAGCGTCATCATGGCACTGGCTGGTGCGGAGCGCATCTTCAAGATGATGGACGAGCCCAGCGAGACCGACGAGGGCTATGTGACGCTGGTAAACGCCAAGTACGACCGCAACGACCAGCTGGTGGAAACTGCCGAGCGCACCGGTCTGTGGGCGTGGAAGCACCCCCACCACGACGGCACTACCACCTACCACAAGCTGGCGGGCGATATTACCTTTACGGATGTGGACTTTGGCTATGTGCCGGAAAAAACGGTGCTGCATGACATCAACCTGTATGGCCGTCCGGGACAGAAGATCGCCTTTGTTGGCTCCACCGGTGCAGGCAAGACTACCATTACCAACCTGATCAACCGCTTCTACGATATTCAGGATGGCAAGATCCGCTATGACGGCATCAACATTCATAAGATCAAAAAGGCCGATCTGCGCCGCTCGCTGGGCATCGTGCTGCAGGACACCCACCTGTTCACCGGAACGGTGATGGAGAACATCCGCTACGGACGGCTGGAGGCCACCGATGAAGAGTGCATCGCCGCCGCCCGTCTGGCCAACGCAGATGGCTTTATCAAGCGCCTGCCGGAGGGCTACAATACCATGCTGACCGGCGATGGCGCCAACCTCTCGCAGGGACAGCGCCAGCTGCTTGCCATTGCCCGCGCAGCCGTGGCAGATCCGCCGGTGCTGATCCTGGACGAGGCGACCTCCTCCATTGATACCCGCACCGAGGCACTGGTGCAGCGCGGCATGGACGGCCTGATGTACGGCCGCACCAGCTTTGTCATCGCCCACCGCCTGTCCACCGTCCGCAATGCAGACTGCATCGTGGTGCTGGAACAGGGCCGCATCATCGAGCGCGGCAGCCACGACGAGCTGATCGCCAAAAAGGGCAAGTATTACCAGCTTTATACCGGTAATCTGGCCGAGAACTAAACAATTTCCCACCTTCTCACAAAGCCGCCGCACAGCCATGCCGCCGTGCGGCGGCTCTTTTTTACTCCCATGAAGAAGCAATTCTGGAAAATCCGCAGATTTTCCAGAATTGCAAATATAAAAATAATTTTCCGCTGAAGATGGCCAAAGCACACGCGGCGGCCATTCAAAATCGTCCGCTCCACGGTATACAAATGCCCCGGGCTGTGCTAGAATGGAGCAAACGAGAAAAAGGCTGGTGAGTGTATGCACCCTCTGACGGAATATCCCCGCCCGGCTATGCGCCGGGACAGCTACGAGAACCTGAACGGCCTGTGGCAGTACGCCATCACTGCCTCGGCGCAGCGCCCGGCGGGCTGGGATGGCGAGATCTTAGTGCCCTACGCGCCGGAGTGCCGCGCCTCCGGGGTGGGGCGCACATTACAGCCCGGGCAGTGGCTGCACTACCACCGATATTTTGCGCCGCCCGCCGGGATGGGCGGACGGGTGCTGCTGCATTTCGGCGCAGTGGACTACGCCTGCGCCGTGCAGGTGAACGGCCATCTGGTGGGCGGCCACCGGGGCGGCTACTGGCCCTTTACGCTGGATATCACCGCGCAGCTCAACGGCACCGGCCGCAACAGCCTGTGGGTGGCGGTGCAGGACCCCACCGGCCACGGTACACAGGCGCGGGGTAAGCAGACTTTGCAGCCCGGCGGGATGTTCTATCCCGCCCAGAGCGGCATCTGGCAGACGGTCTGGCTGGAGCGCGTGCCGGAAAATTACATCCAGTCTCTCACTGTTACGCCGGACTACGATGCCCGCACCGTGACCGTGAAAGTGCATACCTCTGCACCCGGCGGTGCAGTGAACCTGTGGGCGGTGGTGCGCGCCGGAGGCGTGACCATTGCCGAGGACTGGGGCAGCGATGAGGCCGACCAGGACGGTGAGGTGACGCTGCATATTGCGAAGGAGTATTTCTTCCCGTGGAGCCCGGACACGCCCTTTTTGTATGACCTGACCGTGGGCACCACGCAGGGAGAGGAAGAACAGTTCGACACCGTGCACAGCTACTTTGCCCTGCGCAAGTGGAGCTGCGCACCGGACGAAAAGGGCGTGCTGCGCTTTTGCCTGAATGACAAGCCTATCCTGCTCAACGGCCTGCTGGATCAGGGCTACTGGCCGGAGGGACTGTACACCCCGCCCTCGGATGCGGCGGTGGAACGGGAGCTGAGCGAGGTAAAGGCGCTGGGCTACAACCTGCTGCGCAAGCACGCAAAGATCGAGCCCCAGCGCTGGTACTACCACTGCGACAGGCTGGGACTTGTGGTCTGGCAGGATATGGTCAACGGCGGCAGCAAGTATAACCTGTGGTTCGTTACCTACCTGACCAATGTTTTGCAGCCGCTTATGCGCCGCCTGCCGGACAAGGCGGCGCTGTGGGGGCTGCTGAGCCGGGGCAGCGAAAGCAGCCGGGAAGAATACCGCCGGGAGCTGGAAGATACGGTACAGGCGCTGCGCTGCCACCCCTGCGTGGGCTGCTGGGTGCCCTTTAACGAGGGCTGGGGACAGTACGATGCCGCCGGGGCAGTGCAAGCCATCCGCGCGCTGGACGACACCCGTCTTGTGGACGAAGCCAGCGGCTGGTACGATCAGGGCGGCGGGGATGTATACTCCCTGCACAACTACTTCTACCCCCTGCGGGTGCGCCCGCAGACGCGCGCCGTGGCGCTGAGCGAGTACGGCGGTATCGCATGGCCCATGCCGGGGCACGAGCCGCCCCGCAAGACCTACGGCTACGGCACAGCCAAAAGCCGGGAGGAGCTGACCGCCCGGTACAAAAAAATGCAGCTGGGCACGGTGCTGCCGCAGCTGCAAAAAGGGCTTTCAGCGCTGGTATACACCCAGCTGACCGACGTGGAGGACGAGGTGAACGGGCTGTTCACCTACGACCGCACCGCCATCAAGCCGGACGCTAACGCCGTCCGCTCGGTGAACGCCGCCCTTGCCGCAGAGTTTGCAAGGGTAGTAAAATAGAAGCCTTTGGCGCGGGACGATTGGAAATGGCCTCAGCTATCGGGTTGCGGCACCCAGCATCCGCTTCGTGCCTTGGGTGGCACTTGCGTCTTGCTGGCCGCTGCCCCAACAACTCCTCCCTGTTTCCGCCACTGGCGGCGGTCGTTGTCGTTGCACTCTGGCAATCTTCAGCGGAAAATATATTCTTATGTTTGGGGCTGTTGCAAAATAAAAATGCGATAGCAACTAGCACAAAGAAATAGTGCAAAAACAGAGACCCGGAACCCTTTTTGAGCCATTTTGGCCCTGAAAAGGTTCCGGGTTTTGTGCATATTTTTTCAGAGAGCTATTTGGCAACGGCCCCTTTTTGGCAGGATGGACTTCGTCATTTTTGACAAACCCCGACAGCCCGGCTTAGAGCCTTCTCCAAAGTTTTTGGCGCATTCTTGACAGTACTTTTCTGATATATTAATATATTAACGACAACTCTCATCTGATATGGTGAGGGATTTCCGTACGGCATTCACAAACTGTATTCATTTTTTCGACTAAGAAAAGGAGAAAAGACCATGGAACTGAGCAGACGTGACTTTATGCGTAGCACCGCCGCCTTTACAGCTGTTGCCAGTGTGCTGGGCACCAGTGGCATCGCCTTTGCCCAGGACGCCGACCAGAACTGTCTGGTCAAGGTGGACAGCCCCGACCGCAATGCGCTGGCCAAGCGTTTCAAGGCCGGCAGTTCTGCCGGGGTGGAGTACTATGCCTACAACCCTCGCCGTTACGCCCCTGCCCTGAAGGGGAAGCTGCCCCTGATCGTTTTCCTCCACGGTGAGGACGGTGTGGGCCCCAACGGCACCCAGCTTACCGCCAACGACGGTGCCACCTTCTACATTTCTGACGAAATGATCCAGAAGAACCCCACCTACCTGTTTGCACCCCAGTGCCCCGGCAAGAACTGGACCGACCCGGACACCGTTACGGCCTTGAAGTCTGCTATCGACAGCTATGTGGCTGCCCACCGCATCGACCCGGACCGTATCTACATCGAGGGTATGTCCATGGGCGGTACCGGTGTCTGGAACATGATCCTGGCCTACCCCTACTACTTTGCCGCTGCCATCCCCATGTGCGGCATGGTGCCTGCCCAGTGGTACAACGTCCCCGGCGCCTTTGAGGCCATCAAGAACACCCCTGTCTGGGCCTACCACTGCAAGGATGACCCCGAGATGCCCGAGGCTGAGACCGCCAAGGCTGTGCAGGCCCTGAAGGATGCCGGCTGCTCCTGCGTGAAGTACGAGGGCTTTACCGCCGGTTCCATGCCGGAGCCCCACAAGGTCTGGGAGCGGGTGTACAGCATCGGCACCCCCTATAACTGGATGTTCACCCAGTCCCTCACCCGGACCCAGCACGGCAAGCTAAACCCCAACATGATGTTCAGTCACTACCCGGTAAAGTACAACATCACCCGTGTTATGGACTTTGGCATGGACACCCTGTGGGTGCTGGATCTGGGCAAGGAAGCCCTGGTCATTGACACCGCCATGGGCGGCTCCGGCGCAGCAGACCTCTACGCCTACCTGCGGGAGAACGTGCTGACCAACCCTGACGCAGAGCTGGATATCCTGCTGACCCATAAGCACGGCGACCACATTCTGGGCATTCCCTCCCTGCTGAAGTCCGGCAAGGTCCGCCGCACCTATATCCACCCCGATGACCGGGAGGACCTGATCTCCAGCATGCAGAAATTCTTCGGTCTCACCGCCGAGGACCTGAAGCTGGTGAACATCGTAGATGGTGACACGGTCCGCATCGGCTCTGAGGAGCTGGAAGTGGTGGACGTGCCGGGCCATACCAAGGGCTCTGTGGTGTTCTTCTACAAGGACTACATCTTTACCGGTGACGCCGTTGGTTCTGGCGACCTGTTCATGATGGAAGCTACCACCGACACCTATCTGCCGAGTCTGGAGCACTTCATGGCAGAGGTGCTGCTGCGGAACGAGGATGTGGACTACGAGCTGCTGACGGGCCACTGGGAGAACCTGAACCCCTTCAGCGTGGAGTACCTCCGCCATATGCTCATTCTGGTTAAGGGCGTCATCCGGGGCGATATTCCCATCGGCTACTACACCCGCAAGCCCGGCCGCTGGGCAGGCTACTTGGATGCCAACATCTTCTACCCCTACGCTGTCCTCAGCTACGAGAACGAGAAGTGATGTACGCTAAGACTCTGTTTCCTTGGCGGCATTCCCTGACTTTCTAACATATAAAGCAGACCCGGCACCGGCTCCGAAAGAGCCTGCCGGGTCTGCTTTGTAGTTCTATAATAAAAAATGGGGTCGGGATTTTTCCCGACCCCATTTTGCGATTTTTATACTGTTATCAGCTGTTGGCGCTGGTGTCGTTTACGATCTTGGAAGCGGGCAGCTTATTCATGGCAGAGCTGCTCAGGGTGCTGTCCAGCTGGGCACCGTAGGCGGCAAGGGCATCGTTCAGCTCCTCGCCCTTCATGTCGCTCAAAATCTGGCTGCGCAGAGCATCCAGCGTGGAAACGCTCAACGGATCCAGACGGACGGCCAGCATCATGGCGTAGCCGGTGTACTGGATGGCGGCTGCCTGTCCGTAGGCAAGGCCGCGCAGGGTATCGGCGGCACCCTCCTGCGTAAAGGCATCGGTCAGGTCGCTTTCGCCCAGCAGGTCGGTCTGCAGGGTGCTGGTGGAGGGAACCTCGGCGTCCAGCACGGCGCAGATATCGGTCAGTGCGCTGCTTGCGATGCTGTTAAAGGCGGCCATCTGGCTGGAGGTGTCCTCCGGGGCGGCGGCGTTGTAGCTGTCCGCAGCCTTCTGGGCAAGGGAGAGCATCTCGGCCTTCTGGTCATCGCTGGCAAAGGCGAAGGTGCTGGTGTTGTACAGAGGCACGGTGATAAAGCCGATCTCGTACATGGTGCTGTCCAGATGCTCGGTCAGCTCGCCGTCCTCCACAGGGGTCTCGCCGTCCTTGCCGTAGACAAGATCCAGCAGCAGGACCTGCTTGTACTGCAGCTGCTGGAACAGCTTCAAGGTCTCCAGCCCGATGCCGTTGGCAGTGTAGGCATCGCCGTAGTTATCCATCAGCTGCTGGGCGTAGCTGTCGGCGGCGGACTTCTGTTCCTCGGTCAGCTCGCCGCCCAGTTCAGTAAAGCGGGCATCCACGGCGGCAAGGGTCTGCAAGGTCTCAAGGGTCTTTTGCGCCACATAGTCCTTTACCACGGCGGTCTCGCCGGTGTCGGCATCGGTGGTGATGGTGGCCTTGAGGAAGGAATTCACCTTGCTGGTGTCCTGCTCAGAGTCCGCCAGCTGTGCAGCCTGCTGGTAGGCATCGTACTGCGCCAGCAGGTACAGGCCGCTGGTCACCTCAAAATCGCCGATCTTGCCCACGGTGTCCGGGGTGGAGAGTGCGCAGCCCACAAGGCTGACGGTCAGTGCAAGTGCGCATACCAGCGCAAGCAGTTTCTTTTTCATGCGTTTTGCTCCTTATTTGTTTTTATAAAACCCTCTCAGTCACGTTTGCGCGTGCCAGCTTCCCCTGTTTGGGGAGCTTTTTCGCGTTCGGTGCCGGTCAGGATATCTGCCATAGCTTTCAGGATGTTTTGCAGCAGTTCCAGCGGCTTTTCGTCCGGCTGCAATACCACCGAGAGATAGGGCTTTGTGCCCGCCCCGGCGGTGACACGGCCATTGAAAGCTTGCAGCAGGCCGCGTATCATGGCAAGGTCCAGCGTTTCCAGATTCAGCACAAGGGTATCCTTCTTCTGGGTCACTTCGTACACGCCCACGGCAGCGGCCTGCACGCGGACAAGGGAAACGTTGACCAGATCGCTCACCGAGGGCGGCGGGTCGCCGTAGCGGTCGATGAGCTCGTCCAGCACATCGGCGGCGTCCTCCGGGGTCTGGATGGCGGCAATGCGCTTGTAGGCTTCGATGCGGCCCGCGCCGTCCGGGATATACTTTTCCGGGATAAAGGCGTCCACCCGCAGGTCTACAAGGCAATCGCTCTTGTCCCGCTGGACGGGCTCACCTCGCGCTCGGGCAATGGCCTGTCCCAGCATTTTAACGTAGAGGTCATAGCCCACGGCTTCCATGTGGCCGTGCTGGCTGTGCCCCAGCAGACTGCCCGCGCCGCGGATCTGCAGATCCCGCATGGCAATGCGGAAGCCGGAGCCGAAAGCGGTGAACTCCCGGATGGCGGAAAGCCGCTTCTGGGCGATATCGGTCAGGGTCTTGTCCCGGCGGAAGGTGAAGTAGGCGTAGGCCTTGCGGCCGGAGCGCCCCACCCGCCCACGGATCTGGTACAGCTGTGCCAGACCCATGCGGTCGGCATCCTCAATGATGAGGGTGTTGCAGTTGCGCACATCGATGCCGGTCTCAATGAGGGTGGTGCAGACCAGAATGTCGATCTCGCCGTTCAGCAGGTGCTGCCATACGGGATTCAGCTCTTCTTCGGTCATCTTGCCGTGGGCGATGCCCACCCGCGCCCCCGGCACCATCTGGCTGACATGGGCGGCGCAGGCTTCAATGTTGTCCACCCGGTTGTGCAGGTAGTACACCTGCCCGCCCCGGGCAAGTTCCTTCTTCATGGCTTCGGCAAGGATAACATCGTTGTATTCCAGCACAAAGGTCTCCACCGGCTGCCGCTCGATGGGCGGCTGCTCGATGGTGGAAAGATCCCGGATGCCGCTCATGGCCATGTTCAATGTGCGGGGAATGGGGGTGGCCGACAGGGTGAGCATATCCACCCCGATGAAGTTTTCCTTCAGCTTTTCCTTGTGCTTCACGCCAAAGCGCTGTTCCTCATCAATGATGACAAGGCCGAGGTCGTGGAACTTCACATCTTTGGACAGCAGCCGGTGTGTGCCCACCACGATATCCACGCTGCCGGCCTGTAAGCCGCGCAACGTCTCCTTCTGCTGCTTGGCGGTGCGGAAGCGGGACAGCATCCCGATCTTTACCGGGAAGGCCTCCATGCGGGAGAGCAGGGTGTTGTAGTGCTGCCACGCCAGCAGGGTGGTGGGTGCCAGCAGGGCGCATTGCTTGCCGCCCATGATGCACTTGAAGGCGGCGCGCAGCGCCACTTCGGTCTTGCCCACGCCCACATCGCCGCAGAGCAGCCGATCCATGGGGTAACCCTTTTCCATGTCCTGCTTGATCTCGGCAGTGGCGTGCAGCTGGTCGTCCGTTTCGTCGTAGTCAAAGCGGGTCTCAAAGTCCCGCTGCCAGTCGCCGTCCGGTGGGAAGGCGTAGCCTGTGGCCTGACGGCGGCGGGCGTAAAGCTCGATCAGCTCCTGCGCCATCTCCTCGGTGGCCTTTTTTACCTTGGCGCGGGTGCGTTGCCACTCGGTGCCGCCCAGCTTTGCCAGCTTTACCTTTTCCTCATCGCCGGGGGCGGTGTAGCGGCTGAGCAGATCCAGCTGGGTCACCGGCACATACAGCACATCCGAGCCGGAATACTGCACCTTGAGGTAGTCCTTGGTAGCGCCCTGCACCTCCAGCCGCTGGATGCCGGCGTACATCCCGATGCCGTGGCTCTGGTGCACCACATAGTCCCCGGGCTTGATGTCCGAAAGGCTGGACAGGGCGTTTTTGTTCTTCTTGCGCTTTTTGGCTTCGGCGGCGGCTTCCTCGTCCAGCCCGTGGCGGCGGCTGGAAAGCACTGCCGCGTGGGCAAAGGGGAAGGTGCACCCGGCGGTCAGATGCCCGGGCAGTACCTGTAAAATACCCTTGGCGGGGCGCACATCCCGGCTCATGCTCACGGCATAGCCCTTGTCGGCAAGGTCGCGGGTCAGAGCGGTTGCGCCCTTGGGTGTACCGGCAAACAGAGTGATGGCGTAGCCTTGGGCGATGAGCGGGTCTAAGTCCTCCCGCAGGGAGGCAAGGTCGCCGTTCCAGTTGGGGGCGGCAAAGGCCTCGGCGTTGATGAGGTCTTTCAGTTTGAACTCGTTCATCCCGCGCAGAAAGTTCTCGCACAGCAGGGTGCTGTGGTTCTGGGCGGCAATGACAAGATCGTCCATGGTCTGGTACAGCACATCCAGCCCGGGGCAGAGCACGCCCTCTTCCAGCAGTCCGGTCAGCTCCTCGCTGCGGCGGAACTCAGTGGCCTTTTGGGCATCCCGGATGCCGCCAACTTCATCCAGAATGAACAGCGGCGCGTCCAGATGGTCCAGCAGCGTGGCGGGGGCGGGGTAGCGGATGCCGTAATATTTATCCATGGCCTCCGGCATCAGGCCGGAATCCAGCTGGGAAAGATCGGCTTCGGTGGCCTTTTCCAGCGCGGTGCGGTGCTTGCCGCGCGCCTTTTTGATGGCGCTGCGCAGCGCCTCGGCAGTCTCGGCGGTGCTGCCGAACAGCACCTCGCGGGCAGGGGAGAGGTATATTTTTTCCAGTGCGCCGTCCCGCCGCTGGGTCAGCAGGTCAAAGGAGGACATGGAGTCGATCTCGTCGTCCCAGTACTCCACGCGGGCGGGCTGACGCATATCCGGCGCGTAGATATCCACGATATCGCCGCGCACACTGAACTGCCCCGGGCCGTCCACCTGACTGCGGCGCACATACCCGGCGGCAAACAGCCGCGCCACCAGCGCTTCGCGGTTATACACCATGCCGGGCTTTAAGGTGAGGGTATTCTGGATGAACTCAGCCCGGGGCACGGTGTACTGCAAAAGCGCTTCGGCGGGCACGCAGACGGCCTGCAGCCGCCCGCCCGCCAGTGCGCCCAGCACCGAAAGGCGGCGGTACTCGTACTCGCGGCCTGCACCCTCCACCGGGCGCAGCATAAAGTCGCGCGGGGGGAACACCGCTGCGGTAAGCCCCAGCGCCTTGAGGTCGTCCGCAAAATGGGTGGCCTCGGCTTCGCCGGGGGTCACGATGCAGAGCACCCGGTCAAGGTCTTTTTGCAGGGCGGCGTACAGCAGCGCCCGGCCTGCGGGCGGCAGACCGAACAGCGCCGCCGGCCCTGCCGAGCCAAAGCTTGCAGCGACCTTCTGATATTCCGGTGTGGCCTTGAGTAAGGCTTCGTACATGGAAAAACCTCCTTTCCTGTCAGGATGCGGGAGAATAACGATTTTGAATATCCTCCGCTTATCGGGTTGCGGCACCCAGCATCCGCAGCGTGCCTTGGGCGGCACTTGCGTCTTGCTGGCCGCTGCCCCAACAACTCCTCCCTGTTTCCGCCACTGGCGGCGGTCGTCGTCGTTGCGCTCTGGATATTTTCAGCGGAAGAATTATTTATAATTTCGCGTTTGGAGCGACCGCGTTTGCGGAGCGCAGCGTAGCAATGAAAGCCCCAGTGGGGCTTTTAAGCGGCAGAGCGGTCTGCGCTAGCAGATGGAGGGGCTTTGCCCCGACAAGCTCTGCGGAGCGCTCCAAACGCATTTTTACGAGTGGGGGCGTGACCGGGAACGGCAGATGCTGAGGTGAGCGGATTGGCGTCCCTTCGGGGGAGCTGTCGCCGTCAGGCGACTGAGAGGGTTCGTCCCGCTTACCCGTTATACTTGCTCTGCGCCAGACCCAGTTTACCGTCCATGATGAGCTTTGCGGCGGCTTCAAGGTCGGCGTAACGGTCAGAGATGGCCTTGGCGTCCTCCGGCGGGAACTTGCCCAGCACCCATGCGGCAAGGTCGTAGTCCGGGTGGGGCTTTGCGCCGATGCCGATGCGGATGCGGGGGAAGTTCTCCCCGCCCAGCCGGGCAATGATGCTCTTCAGGCCGTTGTGCCCGCCAGCAGAGCCGGAGGGGCGGATGCGCAGCTTGCCGGGGGCTTGGGTGATGTCATCGCACAGCACCAGCACATGGTCGGCAGGGATCTTGAAAAAGCCCGCCATAGGGGCGATGGAATCGCCGGAGAGGTTCATGTAGGTCAGGGGCTTCAGCAGCACTACCTTGTGGCCGTCCACCTCGCCCTGCCCCCACAGGCCTTGGAACTTGGTTTTGCCCACAGAGATGTTCCACTTGTCGGCCAGCGCGTCCAGCGCGGCAAAACCGGCGTTGTGGCGGGTGCCATCGTACTTTGCTTCGGGGTTGCCCAGCCCTGCAATGAGCCAGATATCGTTTTCATTCATGATATGATAATACCTTTTCCTGATAATAGTGTGATACAACATCTAAGTATAACATACGCGCGCGCAAAAAGATATACATTATAAGCAAAAAATGCCCCCATGCCGCAGGGCACAGGGGCAGAAAAACATTATATTACAGGTTCAGCGTGATGGCAGAGGCCTTCCAGCGGCCGTCCTCCTTCACCATGGTGATGGTGCCGGACACCTGCGCGGCGGCGGTGCTGTCCGTGGCGGTCAGCAGGGCGGCGGAAAAGTCGTAGCAGTTTTCTGCCCCGGCGCGCTTTTTCAGGGTGAGGTCAGCGGGCACCAGCTTGTCGCCGGACTGCCCTGCCAGCGCGGTGATGCGGGTGGGCAGGCGGTTCGCCATGATTTTGTTCAGGCAATCGGCAGTCATGGCATCGCCCAGCTGTGCCTGAAGAAAGGCGTACAGGCCATCGGTGTCCACAGCAACAAGCCCCGGTTCACTGCCGGCGGGCGCGGCGGCATCCACGGCCTGCTCCACGGCCTGCTCCACGGCAGAGGAGCAGGAGAGCAGCTGCTGCACCACGAACTCCGCCTGCTTTTTGGCGGGGTCGCTGCGCAGGCGGGTCAAGGCAAACACGGCGGCAACAGCCACGAAGAAAAGGACAAGGCTCAGCGCCTGCTTGCGAAAGCTTTCAGATTTCATACGCAGCTCCCTTCCGGCAGAGGTTTACTTGCTCTGCTCGTTTTCCAGCTTCTGCTTTTTGGCGATGTAGGCTTCCATCTTGGGCTCTGCCCAGCCGTCCAGATTGGTCTGGCGCTCCCGGGCAATGCCCAGCGCCTGTGCGGGCACATCCTTGGTGATGGTGCTGCCGGCGGCGGTGTAGGCACCATCGCCCACTTTGACCGGGGCCACAAGGTTGGTGTTGCAGCCGATGAAGCAGTAATCGCCGATCTGGGTGCGGAACTTATCCTTGCCGTCGTAGTTGCAGGTGACGGTGCCGCAGCCGAAGTTGCAGTACTTGCCCACATCGCTGTCGCCGATGTAGGTCAGGTGGCTCACAGTGTTGCCGCGGGCAAAGTTGGAGTTCTTGGTCTCCACATAGGCGCCCAGATGCACGCCGTAGTCGGTGACGGTGTTCACCCGCACATGGGTGAAGGGGCCGATGTTGTTGTGGGGGCCGATGTGGCTGCCGTAGATCTGGCTGGCGTTCACGGTGGTGCCTTCATCCACGGTGCTGTCCTCGATGAGGGTGTTGGGGCCGATGACGCAGCCCGCGCCGATGACCGTCTTGCCCCGCAGGATGGTGCCCGCAAGGATCACAGCACCCGGGGCAATGACCACCTCCGGGTCGATCTGCACGGTGCGGCTGTCGATGACGACGCCGTTTGCAATGTGCTGTACAAGGATGTCCTCGCGGGCAGCCTCGGCGGCATCCAGCTGTGCCAAAGCTGCGGCGCGGGCCTGTTCAGAAATGGAATTCTGCATGAAAAAAATCTCCCTTCCCACCAAAGCGCGCGGCGGAAGAGAGACAGAAAAGGCGACCGGAAAATTGTTGCCTGTCCGCCCAGCATCTCCGCTGCGGAAAGCTTTGTTCCGACAAAATAAAAATGAAAAAGTTACAGGGATAGAAAGTTGTATCCAACAGGACGAGAAATCACGTGTACAAACAAAAAACCTCTCGAACTTTCTCCCATTCTATACTACCTTAAAACTTGGCAAATTTCAAGGGATTTGCATAAAAAATAACAGACAAATTCGGGATTTTGCATGGTGGAAAGGAATGGATTTTCTGGTATAATAGTTTAGCATTCATAAAACAATGTTCATCGTACGTTCAAGACAAGGCAAACGATGAGACCGCGGCTGCCATGCCGCCGGTCACGAATGGGAGGTAAACAACGCATGAGCAAAAAGTATCTG
>ULRL01029361.1_pt1 | contig 12999 bp, 9 predicted proteins | sample 1955391 | NCBI WGS metagenome assembly ULRL01 (sample SAMEA4835681, study PRJEB28245) | human gut metagenome | biome: gut microbiome; material: fecal sample | place: Denmark | collected 2008
CATGATCTGTTCCTCCAATATTATGATCTTGTTCCTGCTCCGGGGCCGCAGGCTGGCGACTTTGCCGAATTAACAGGATCTGCTTTGTCCCATCATCCGGGGACAAACCGTCCGCAAAGCCTGCCCCCCACAGCCAAAGCACCTGGCTACCGCAGGCCAGCAGCGGCATCAGCGTCCGTTCAGCCACAGGAACTTTTGCCTCATTCAGATATTTTTTGAGCGTTTTGCCAACGTGACGTCCCGCCGGGCGGAACGTATCGCCGGGTTGGCGGGTCCTCACAAAAATATTCTTATTTATTTTAGCATAATCTGCACAATAGGTGTAGTCTTTTTTCAAAAATGATGGATTTTTCAAAAAAACTTCATAATTTAGTTGTTGAATCTCCAGCTCATAGCCCCCTGGCAGGCAGTAAACGCCGGTTTTTAGCAGCTGGTGCGGCGCGGGAATGGTTTCCGGCTGCATTTTTAGCACTGAGCGGCAGTACAAAATGCCGTTTGCCGCGGTCCAGCAGGCATCCGGCGTCAGCTGTACCGCACCGCTGCCCTGCCGAACAATGGCCGCAAGAGCCTGCACATATTTTTCTTCAGGGTCACGCGCGCGGGCTGCCAGCATGCGCAGGGCAGCAGCCAGCACCGGGGCATCCGCCGCGGCAAGAATCGGGATGCTGTACCCGCCCCCGCAGGCAGCCTGCGCCAGCAGTTTTTCGGCCAGGTTTTCCAGCCAGATGTTCAGCTCCTGCAGCTGGTTGCACAGCCGCCCCATGGCCCGCTCTGCCGCCGGATTGATGGTTTGCAGCGCCGGAACAGCATAATGGCGGATACGGTTGCGGGCATAGGCATCGCTGAAATTGCTTTCGTCCTGAACATAGTGTTGCCCAAGGGCGGCGCAGTATGCCGTGGTATCGCTCCTTGTCAGGCACAAAAATGGACGGCGGTACACGCCCCGTACCGCCGGAATACCCGCCATGCCGTGCAGGCCGGTACCGCGCGCCATGCGGAACAACACCGTTTCCGCCTGGTCAGATAACGTATGCGCTGTGGCAATGCAGGCATGCTGCTGTGCGGCCAGCGCATCAAACCAGGTATAGCGCAGGCTGCGCGCCCAGTTCTCGCTGGGGTTTGGGGGAATCTGCACCCCGCTGGCAGCGGCATCGTACAAAAAGAACGGCACATGATGCGTGCGGCAGAACTCCGCCACAAAGCGGGCATCCGCATGGGCAGCTTCGCCCCGGATTCCGTGGTCCACATGGGCCGCCATGACGGTGATGCCAAGTTCCGCTTTGCAGCGCAGCAGAAAACAGAGCAGCGCCATCGAATCCGCCCCGCCGGAGCAGGCAACGATGACACGGTCCCCCAACCGAAACAAACCCTGCCGGCGGCAATAGGCCAGCAAGGTTTGTTCCATCGTGTTTACTGGGTTTTGCAATGAATTGTCTGCGTCAGTACTGTTCATGGATCTCGTCCAGATTGCTGAACCGGGTATGGGCGCCATCCCAGCCAAGGCGGACCACACTGGTTTCGCCATGGCGGTTTTTGGCCACGATACATTCGGCTTCGTTTTCGTTCGCCTGTTCGGTTTCGCCGTTCTGGGAATTGTAATAGGCAGCGCGGTACAGGAAGAGCACCACGTCCGCATCCTGTTCGATAGAGCCGGAATCACGCAGGTCTGAAAGCTGGGGGCGGTGGTCCGAGCGACCCGCTGTTTTTTCGGCAGCACGGGAAAGCTGGGACAGCGCAATGACAGGAACGTTCAGTTCCTTGGCCATAATTTTTAGGTTCCGGGTGATATCGCTGATTTCCTGCACGCGGCTTTCGGTGCGCTTGGCGGACTGCATCAACTGCAAATAGTCGATGATGACCAGACCGATCTTATCCCGTTTGGGGTCCTGGTTGATCTGGCGGATTTTTGCCTTGATTTCCGGCACCGAAATACCGGAGGAATCATCCATGTAAATGGGAACGTTATACAACAGTGAAGTTGCATTGGCAAAGTCGTTCCAGTCGGAGTTGTTCAGGCGGCCGGTGCGGAATGCCTGGCTGTCAATGCCTGCGGTGCTGGAAAGGATGCGGTCGGTCAGCTGTTCGCAGGTCATTTCCAAGCTGAAAATGACGGTCGGTATCTTTTGCAGGCGGGCCACATTGGTAGCAATGTTCAGCGCAAAACTGGTTTTGCCCATACCGGGGCGGGCCGCCAGAATAATCAGGTCCGAACGGCCAAGGCCGGTCAGGATATTATCCAGATAGTTGAAGCCTGTGGGGATACCGGCAAATTTATCGCGGTCCGCACCGGACAGCTTTTGCATGGTATCAATAACTTCCAGGATAGACTCCTGAATGGTTTTAACGCCGGAGCGGTCCTGGCCGTTGCGGATATCGTACAGCTTTTGCTCGGCGCTTTCCAGCAGCAGGTCAGAATCGGATTCCTCGCTGGACTGCTGCAGGATATCGCGGGCTGCTTCGATCAGACGGCGGGTTTGATATTTTTCCTTGACGATCTTGATGTAAGAATCGACGTTGGAAATCGCCGGGACGGTTTCCGCAATGCGGGTAATGTACACTTTGGCATCATCTGCGCCCTTGAACACACCGTTCTGAGCCAGAGAGTCCACCAGAGTGATAACGTCCACCGCTTCGCTTTCGCTGAACAGGCGGCGCATTTCCTCATAGACGGCCCGGTTCTGCTCCGAATAGAACATATCGGGGTCCATCTCGGTGATCAGGCGGTTCAGGATGGTTTCATCCATCAGCGCTGCGCCAAGCACGCTTTGTTCCGCCTGCATGTTATACGGCAGCTGAATGCCCAGGCTGGACAAGCTTAATTCATTGTTTGCCATTCAGGCACCTCCCTGCCGTTTTTGTTGGAATGTAATTACAAGACCCCCTGCCAATTACAGCGGAGCCTCCTCGACCTTGACCTTGAACGCGGCCACAACACCCACATGCAGGCGGACTTTGGCATCATAACTGCCAAACTCCTTGATGCTGGCGGGCATTTCGATTTTTTTCTTGTCGATTTCGGTGCCGGTCAGCTTGTACAACTGTTCGGCAACTTCCTTTGCGGTCACTTTGCCGTGCAGCTTGCCGGAAGCGCCCCCCTTGACCTTGACAGAAACGATCTGGCCCTTGATCTTGGCAGCCAGTTCTTCAGCAGCAGCCTTAGCTTCGGCTTCATGGTGGGCTTTGGCTTCGCTCTTGGTGCGGGCGGTGTTCACAGCGTCAGCATCGGCCACTGCAGCCAGACCGCGCGGGAACAGGAAGTTGCGGGCGTAACCGTCCGACACTTCATGGATTTCATCCTTTTTACCAATGCTCTTGACATCCTGTTTGAGAATAACTTTCATCGTGGTGGTTCCCCTCTCTATGTAGTAATTGATATAATTTTCTGCCATTGGCAGGGATTCGCTGATAATTTAATTTGTCAAACTGCACCCACCAGTTCTTCCTGGCATTCCTGGTTGGCGCGGTATTCGTCGATCTGCGCGCGGATGCGGGCTTCGGCTTCCTTTACGGTACAATCACGCAGTTGGGCACCGGCCATCGTCAGGTGGCCGCCGCCGCCCAAGGGCTCCAGAATGACCTGTACGTTCAGCGCACCCATGCTGCGGGCGGAGATGTTGACACCGCCGTTTTTGGCGATTGCCACAAAGCTGGCATCCACGCCGTTGATGGTCAGCAGGTCATTGGCTGCCATGGGCAGAACCACACTCATGGCGGGGTCAAGCTCATCCGAAGTGGCGATAGCGCAGCCTTTGTAGAGGTAAGCGCCCTCCACAATAGCGGCGCGGGCTTCGTATTCTTCTTTGGAAATATTGAACAGGCGCTTGGTCGCGGCGGTTTCGGCCCCGCGGCTGCGCAGCCAGGCGGCAGCCTCAAAGGTACGCACGCCGACATGCAGCGCAAAACTGCGGGTATCCAGCATGATGCCAGACAGCAGCGCCTGGGCTTCCAACTGAGTGATGTTGTTTTGGGCGGGCATGAATTGCAGCAGTTCACACACCAGCTCGCTGGCGCTGGAAGCAAAGGGTTCATGATACAAAAGGATCGGGTTATCAATATGCCCTACCGCCATGCGGTGGTGGTCGATAACAACCACGCGGCTGCATTTTTCGTAAATCTTTTGGTCTTCCAGCAGGCGCTTTTGGTATGTGTCGGTTACAATCAGCAGGGTTTTGGAGGTGATGAGCTTATAGGTTTCTTCCGGTTCAATAAAGTTGTGGTCCTCCCCCGCCTTGTTGAACACATCCAGCAGCTGGCCCGCCAGCGTTGCCTTGCTGCGCACCGCGATGACCGAAGGCACATCGCACATTTTGCACATGCGCAGCAAACCGATGGCGGAGCCGATGGCATCCAAATCGCTCTGGCGGTGGCCCATGATAATGACGCTGTCGCTCTGGCGGATCTGGTCTGCCAGGGCGTTGGCAATGATGCGGCTGCGCACATGGCTGCGCTTTTCGACACCATGGGAAATGCCGCCGAAGAACTCAAAGCCATCGACTGTTTTCACGGCAGCCTGGTCGCCGCCGCGGCCCAAGGCAATATCAATGCTTTCGCGGGCCATCTCCTGGCATTCCTGCATAGTAGCGCCGCCATGGCCTACGCCGATGGAAAGGGTAAGCATTCCGCCGGGGTGCAACGCACGCACTTTATCCAGAATATCAAAGCGTTCTTCCATCATCCAGCGGATATCCCGCTCTTCCACCACCGCAATATAGCGGCTGTTGGACACCTTGCGCAGGAAACCGGTCGTGCGGCCGATGTATTCTTCCAGCAGGGTGTTGATGGCCTCCAGCTCGTGCGCCTGCTCGGAGTCCTTCATATCGTTGAACAGCTCGTCATAGCTGTCCACCCCAATAATCAGGTAAGCCGGGCGGCTGGCAGTGTATTCATCCAGCGTGTTTTTGTAGAACGTATCGTTGACCAAAAACAGCAATGTGCCCGTTTTGCTGCTGCGGCTGGTTGTGGCATAGGCCGTGTAGCGGTTTTCGTCAATGGTCAGGTCCTGGCCGTGGGCGCGAGCACAGACGGAAAGGTCAATGCCGGTCATCAGGCGGTCCGGTGCAGCCAGCAGGGCATCCTGCCCCGCCAGGATCTGCTCCCGGAAGGCCGGATTATACCACACCACGGAGCCTTCGGTAATCAGGGCAGTGGGGATGGAAAAATCCGCCAGCGAATACTGGGTCTTGCTGCCCTCAAAGTTGGTTCCGCACAGCATATCGGCCACAAAGCGCCGCAGCCGGCGGATGCCAAGCACCGCCACCACCAACGCAAACACTACAAGCAGCGCCGGTGCCAGCAGCCAGCGCGGGTTGCTGAACGCCAGCGGCACAGCCAGAGCGATGCACGCAACGAGCAGCAAAAAGATAATGACAAAGATATCACGTCTCAGCTTGTTTTTCATCATCGTTCCTCGGTGCCTGCAATGTGGGGCAGGCGGTCACGGTCAGATATGGTTTGGATCAAACTTCCATCAGAATGGGCAGAATCATGGGGCTGCGCTTGGTTTTGCGGTAGATATAGCTGGAAAGCGCCTCCCGCACGCGGGATTTCACGCTGGCCCAGTCGTGCATGTTATCCGCCATACTGCGGTCAAGGGCCATTTCAACCTGCACGCGGGCACCGTCCATCAGCTCCTCGCTTTCCCGCACATAGACAAAGCCGCGGGAAACCAGGTCCGGGCCGGAAAGCAGCTGGCCGGTGCTGCCATCCACAGCTGCGGTAACGATGATGATACCGTCCTCCGACAGGTGGTGGCGGTCACGCAGGACCACATTGCCCACATCGCCCACGCCATAGCCATCCACCATCACGGCACCGGCGGGCACAGTGCCCTCCACTGCCATGCCATCGCGGGAAAGGCGGATGTTCTGGCCATTTTCAGCAATATAAATATTCTGCTTGGGGATATAGCCCAGGTGCTCCGCCGTTTCGGCGTGGCGCTTGAGCTGCTTGAACTCGCCGTGAACCGGCAGAAAATACTGCGGGTGGGCAAGGGTCAGCATCAGCTTCTGCTCTTCCTGGCAGGCGTGGCCGGAAACATGGGTATCGTACATGTTTTCGTAAATGACCTCTGCGCCCAGGGCCAGAAGGCCGTTGACCACCTTGGTCACGGTCTTTTCGTTGCCGGGGATGGGGCGGGCCGAGATAATGATAAAGTCAGTGGGGCCGACCTTGACGGTACGGTGGCTGGCCTGCGCCATACGGGACAGAGCGGACAGCGGTTCGCCCTGGCTGCCGGTGGTGATAAGGACAACCTTTTCCGGCGGGTATTTGTTGATCTCCTCGATATCGATCAGCACATTATCCGGCGCATGCAGATACCCCAGCTCCCGCGCCATTTCGGTGTTGGAAACCATGCTGCGGCCATTGACGGCCACCTTGCGGCCATACTCAATGGCCAGGTCAATGATCTGCTGGATGCGGTAGATGTTGGAAGCAAAGGTTGCCACGATAATGCGGCGGTTTTTGGCGCGGGCAAACAGGCTGCGCACCCCTTCGGCCACAGTCTGCTCGGTTGCCGTAAAGCCGGGGCGCTCCGCGTTGGTAGAATCCGCCAGCAAAGCCAGCACGCCGCGGCGGCCATACTCCGCAATGGTGGAAAGGTCGGTAACGGCATCGCCGGAAAGCGGCGTGTAGTCGATCTTGAAGTCGCCGGTATGCAGCACGATGCCTGCTGGGCAGTCAATGGCAAACGCCAGAGAATCCGGGATGGAGTGGTTGACATGGATGGGCTCCACCGTAAAGCAGCCAAGGCGCACTTTCTGGCGGGGACGGATCTCATGGAACTCTGCACTGGAGGCAAGACCGTGCTCCTCCAGCTTGTTTTTGATCAGGCCAATGGTCAAACGTGCAGTGTAAATGGGCACGTTGAACTTTTTGAGCAGATACGGCAGGCTGCCGATATGGTCTTCGTGGCCATGGGTAATGAACAGGCCCTTGATGCGGTCCTTATTTTCCAATACATAGGTGAAATCCGGAATGACAAGGTCCACGCCGAACATATCGGAATCCGGGAACACCAGGCCGCAGTCCACCAGGATCATATCGCCCTGGCATTCATACAGGGTGATGTTTTTGCCAACTTCGCCCAGGCCGCCCAGCGGGCAGATGTGCATGGGAACAGCCGGGGTGGAAGCATCATAATAATGCTGCTTATAGCTGCGGCGCTGCGGGCTGCGGGGGCGCTGCACCGGGGCCGGAGCTGCTGCATTCACCGCATTGCTCGCTGCAGCCTGCTGGGGCTGCGGGGCACGGCGGCGCTGCGGCTTGCGGTGCTGGGGCTGTGGTTTTTCCTCCGCTGCCTGCGGGGCGCTGGCCGCGGAGGCAGGCGCACCGGGTTTGCGGTTCTGGTTATTATTATTTGCGCGCGGGGCACGGCGGGTGTAATTGCTGCGGCCCTGCTGGCGGGGGCGTTTTTCGTTGTTGTGATCTTCCATTGCATAACCTCCATATTGTATTCGGCCAGGGTTGGTGGTTACACACACGGTAAGCACCGTACCCCGGACGTGATGTTTTGTCGCATGTAAAATTTGTACGGCACTGTGCCGATTTACTGAATCAAGGTTGGACGCGAAGAGTTCAGCCGAAAGGCTGCAACCGGGTCCTGAATCAAACTACGACATTGCAATTAAATCTATTATAAGGCGCAGCGGGGGCATTGTCAAATAGTATGCCGGACGCATTTATGGACAAATTACACAAAAGCTTGCAGGGCTGGGCAAAATCGCGTATAATTATTTTTATAGTAAAGCGGCAGGGTTCCGGGCATTGCGGCTGGCCGATAAGGTACAGCGAAAAGCAAAGAAAAGGATGCCATTTTCCGGCACGCCCTGATTCCAGTATTGCCGCAGCAAAACGAGGGTAACATGAAACACATCGAAATTTATACCGACGGTGCCTGCAGCGGCAACCCCGGCCCCGGCGGTTGGGGCGCGATCCTGCGCTTCCGTACCGGAGAAAAGGTGTATGAGAAAGAGATTTCCGGCGGCGAGGCCGGAACCACCAACAACCGCATGGAGCTGACCGGCCTGCTGGAAGCCCTGCGCCAGCTGAAAGAGCCCTGTGACATTGACCTGTACAGCGACAGCCAGTATGTGATCAACGGGCTGGAAAAGGGCTGGGCCAAGGGCTGGCGCAAGCGCGGCTGGAAAAAGGCAGACAAATCCCCTGCCTTGAACCCCGACCTTTGGGCACCGCTGCTGGAAGAAAGCGAGAAGCATGTGATCCACTACCACTGGCTGAAAGGCCACGCAGGCCACCCCGAAAACGAGCGTTGCGACCGCTTGGCCGTGGAGCAAAGCAAAAAATACGGCGGAAAGCAGGCCTGACGCACTGCGCACCGCTGATACAGGAGGATATTATGGACGGAGCACTGGGTTTTAATACATTTGAAAAGCAGGATAAGGTTCTTGTTGGGCTGAACGGCGGCATGGACGCTGCCGTTACTGTGCGCATTTTGCAGGAGCAGGGCTTTGCCGTACAGGCCGCACTGGTGCATTTTGCCGGGATGGCCGACGATGCCGTGGAGACCGCACAGAACGCCGCCAAAGCGTTGGATGTAACCCTGCACGTGATTGAAGCAGCGGACACTGCCGCGGACGAACTGCTGAAGTTCCAGCTGCTGATGCAGACGGCTGATAAGCTCGACTGCCGTTTTATCTCCACCGGCCATTATGCCCGCGTGGAGCAGGACGCCGATGCGTGCCGCCTGTGCGCCCCAGAGCACGCAGAGTGCGACCAGACCGCCCTGCTGGAAGTTCTGCCGCAGGAAATTCTGGCACGGCTGATCCTGCCGCTGGGTGAATTCGACAAGGAATCCGTGCAGGAAATTGCGCAGGATATCGGCTGCGCGGAATAAATTGCCGCAAACGAACGCAGATGTTTGGATAGAAATGCAGAGCTGCGGATTCCAATGGTTCAGAGATTATGGGCAATACCGCATAATTCTAAGTGCCGATACGGCGAGCGAGGTGCGGCAGATGCTAAGCCAAAAGCGCAGATAATACTGGATGCTGCAAAGGTGAGCGCCGCCAGTGGCGGAAACAGCGAACCGAAGCAGGGGCAGCGGTCGCAGAGTGCGAGGGGCTTTTGCCCCCGAAGCACGATGCGGGTACCGCAACCCGACATTATCGAGCATTTTGGCAACGCAGATGCCGTGCCGCAGCCGCCGGAGCGGTGCTTAAGCCGTAAGGCGGGAATTGTGCGGTGTTGCCTATGAAAAAGGCATGTGCTTGAATCATAGCACATGCCTTTTTGTTTTACTATTCTTTTGTTCTCTGTTCTTTATGAGATGAGCGTCTGAGAAAAGCAACGAAAATCAAGTGACCCAAAGCCGTCTTATTTCTTTTTGTTTTTCTTTTCCTGGCGCTCCTGCTCTTTGATCAGGCGCTTGCGCTTCTGCTTTTCGGTTTCCACGCGGGGCCAGGGGTTCCAGGTGCCCTCGTTTTCGTGCATCCAGTGGGCGAAGGGATACAAAAGGATGGCTAAACCGCCCAGCAGAATCAGCAGGTAGATGGCGGTGGACAGATTGACCGCCATATCCAGCGCGCCAAGGGCCGCCATCAAAAAGCCGGCATACATGGCGAACTGCCCGTTATAGCGGACATAGCGGTTCCAGTTTTCTTCTTTTATGGCGTCCCGCCCCTGGTCCCCCCAGATGCGGGGATTTTTGGTAACGGCATAGCCGTAATACGCCAGCACAAGGCCGACAACAAGCATAAACTGGAACATAGCGTTTCCTCACTTTGAGCTGTATATTACAGGCCCATTTTTTTGTAGAATGGGGTAAAATCAAAGGTGGCAAAATAGTCTGCCGGGGTCTCGGCGCGGCGGATCAGTTGGTGGGAGCCATCCTCGCACAGCAGCACTTCGGCGCTGCGCAGCTTGCCGTTGTAGTTATATCCCATCGAGAAGCCATGGGCACCGGTATCGTGGATGACCAGCACATCGCCCATATCGATCTTGGGCAGCATACGATCAATGGCAAACTTATCATTGTTCTCGCACAGACCGCCGACCACATCGTATTTATGGTCGCAGGGGGCGTTCTCTTTGCCCAGCACGGTGATGTGGTGGTAGGAACCGTACATGGCCGGGCGCATCAGGTTGGCAGCGCAGGCATCCAGGCCGATATACTCTTTATAAATGTGCTTTTCGTGGATGGCTGTGGCAACCAGGCAGCCATACGGAGCCAGCATAAAGCGCCCCATCTCGGTAAAGATGGCAACGTCGCCCATACCGGCGGGCACCAGGATCTCCTCAAACTTTTTGCGGACACCCTCGCCAATGGCCAGGATATCATTGGAGCGCTGCTCCGGCTTGTAGGCAACGCCGACGCCGCCGGACAGGTTGATGAACTTGATGTGTGCACCGGTCTTTTGGTGCAGACGCACAGCCAGGTTGAACAGGATACCGGCCAGTTCCGGGTAATAATCATCGGTAACGGTATTGCTGGCCAGGAAAGCATGGATGCCGAAGTTCTTTGCACCCAGTGCCATCAGGCGGGTATAAGCTTCGGTCATCTGCTCTTCGGACATGCCGTACTTGGAATCGCCGGGGTTATCCATGATGCCGTTGCCCAGGTCAAAGGTTCCGCCGGGGTTAAAGCGGCAGCAGATCGTTTCGGGGATACCTGCCACATTCTTGAGGAAATCCACATGGGTCAGGTCGTCCAGGTTAATGTAAGCGCCCAGGTCATACGCCTTCTTCATGTCCTGCACCGGCGTTTCGTTGGAGGAGAACATGATATCGCTGCCGCTGAAGCCACAGGCTTCGCTCAGCAGCAGTTCGGTGTAGCTGGAGCAGTCCACGCCGCAGCCTTCCTCTTTCAGGATGCGCAGCAGGTACGGGTTGGGGGTCGCCTTAACGGCAAAATACTCCTTAAAACCTTTGTTCCATGCAAAAGCTTTATTGACAAGGCGTGCATTGGCGCGGATGCCTTTTTCGTCATAAAGATGGAACGGGGTAGGCACATCGGCAATAATTTCCTGTGCCTGCTCAAGGGTGATGAACGGTTTCTTTTCCGGCATAATAATACTTCCTTCTCTCTTGTTGTGCGGCGCGGCACTTCCCCTGCCCTTTTTTTGCACATACAGGGCGTATGCGGCCCGCTGGGGCGTACCGTAAAGCAAACGTGGTGAAAATATTCCACCCGCTTGTTTGCTTATTCGATACGCTCTGACCCTCTATGAATAAATATACAGTTATTATATTGCTTTTGCCGCCGCAGGGCAAGAGCTTTTTGAAAAAATGCCGGAATGGTGCAAAAATGCCCCGCATACCGCAGGGCATGCAGGGCAAAAGCATGGATCGTGATAAAAATTCAGGGGGTCAATCCCCTACCGCGCTGTGCCGCATGGCAAGGTGGCCGGCAAGCAGGCGGTTTTCCAGGTGTTTGACCGTCCACAGGTAAGCCGGGTACAGGAACAGGCAGGCCGCCACCCAGGCTACCGGGTTGGACAGCTCTGCGCCAAAATAGCCCAGCACCGGAATCAGCACCAGGGCGATAACGGTACGCGCCACCATTTCGGCCACACCGGCCATCATGGCAAGTGTGGAATAGCCCAGCCCCTGAATGGTATAGCGCCATACGATGAGCGCGCCGAGCGGGATAAAGAACAGACTGTTCCAGAACATATAATCTCGCGCCATCGCCACGATCTCAACCTCGGTCTTGGTATCCAGGAAGAGGCCGATGATCACGACATCGCCAAAGTGCAGGGCAATAAAAGCAAGGACGGAATAAGCAACCACCATAATGTAGGAGCTTTTTACACCGCTGCGCACACGGTCCAGCCGGGCCGCGCCAAGGTTCTGGCCCGCATAGGTTGCCATAGCGGTGCCGATGCTTTCCAACGCACAGGAGAGCAGGTTTTGGGTTTTGCCCGCAGCCGTAATGGCGGCAACCACAGAGCTGCCCAGCCCGTTGACGGCCCACTGCATTATAACGCCGCCCACGGCCGTGATGGTACACTGCAGGCCCATGGGCAGGCCCATAGCAGACAGGCGGCGGCAGGTAGAGCGGCTGTATTTCCATTCATCCCGCGTCATATGCAGAATCTTGAACTTTTTGATCAAATAGATCAGGCTGATCACGCCGGAGATTGCCTGCGAAACATCGGTTGCCACAGCGGCACCCAAAACACCCATATTAAAGTTGATGATGAGCACCAGATCCAGCACAATGTTGACAGCGCTGGTCAGCACCAGGAAGTAAAGCGGGGTTTTGCTGTCGCCCAAAGCGCGCATGATGGCCGAAACCATATTATAGAGAAAAACAAAGGGAATTCCCGCAAAGATCCAGCCAATGTAGGTGCTGGCACCATCAATAATGTCCGCCGGGGTCTGCATCAGCTCCATAATGGGGCGAGTCAGCGCCACCGTGACAACGGTAAGCACAACACCCCAGGCAATGCACAGCCAGGTTGCATTGGCCACATGGCGGCGCAGGTCGCTGTCATCATGGGCACCAAACAGCTGTGCGATGGGGATAGCAAAGCCGTTGCACATGCCAATAACAAAACCCAGGATCAGATAGTTGACCGAGCCGGTAGCGCCAACTGCCGCCAGCGCATTGACACCGACAAAACGGCCCACAATGATGGTATCTGCCAGGCTGTAAAACTGCTGGAACAGGTTGCCCAGCATCAGCGGCAGGGTGAACAACAGGATGATTTTGAACGGATTTCCGCTCGTTAAATCTTTGGTCATATGCGTTCCCTCAACAAGATCATTTTTCCACACAAAACAACGCGCAAAAGTAAAAAAGAGGGTGGTTGGCACCCTGTTTTGCTCAAGCGCGGAGTTAATTATACTATAACAAAACAAAAAATCAAGTGGGCTGCAAAGAAAAATATATTTCCCCAAAGTAGCGGCTGAATTGTATGCTTTTACAGCGCCACTGGAGCTCACGCCGAACAGCCAACAAGAAAAGCCGCACACCCGAAGGTGTACGGCTTACCTTGGCAGGGGTAGAAGGATTCGAACCCTCGGCACGCGGTTTTG
>ULRL01037851.1_pt1 | contig 12986 bp, 9 predicted proteins | sample 1955391 | NCBI WGS metagenome assembly ULRL01 (sample SAMEA4835681, study PRJEB28245) | human gut metagenome | biome: gut microbiome; material: fecal sample | place: Denmark | collected 2008
TTTTTATTTATATTGGGAGTTTTGACACACCCTCCTAGGAGCTACTGCCCTTTCAGGGCGTGTGGAGCTTACATGCGAAAGTTGAGCTAAATAATAAGCCTGGCCAAGACCGTTTCTTTTAAAAAAGCCTTTTTTCGAAAAACCCCTGGCCAAGCCTATTCGGCCGGTCTCACGTAGTCGACGAAGGCGAAGGCGTGGGGATGGGCCTCGTCGGCCTCGTGGCGCTCCTCCGCCTCCTTGATCCATCCGTCGTAGGGCGGGAAGAAAGCGTCGGCCCGCGGCGGTGTGGCCGCTATCTCGGTCATGCAGAGGCGATGAGCCAGCGGCAGCGTCTGCTCATAGACGGTCTGTCCGCCGATGACGAAGACTTGCTCCTCGGGGGCGCAGTGGCGCAGGGCCTCCTCCAGTGAGGGGTAGGTGTCGCAGCCGTCTAAGTGGGCCACCGTGCGGCTGACCACGATGTTGCGGCGGTTGGGCAGCGCGCCCTTCGGCAGCGACTCAAAGGTGCGGCGCCCCATGAGGACGGTGTGGCCCGTGGTGAGCGACTTGAAGCGGCGCAGGTCTTCGCGGATGTGGTAAATCAGTTGGTTGTCGAGGCCGATGGCGCGGTTTTCGGCCACGGCAGCAATCAGAGTGATATGCATAGCTTGAAGAATGTTTTGGATGAATCAGACGGAGACCTCCGCGGCGATGTGGGGCCAGGGGTCGTAGTTCTCCAGTTCGAAGTCCTCGTAGCGGAAATCGAAGATGCTCTTGACGTCGGGGTTGATGCGCATCGTGGGCAGCGGCCGCGGGGTGCGCGAGAGCTGCAGTCGGGCCTGCTCCAGATGGTTGAGGTAGAGATGGGTGTCGCCCGTGGTGTGGACGAACTCGCCAGGTTGGAGCCCCGTGACCTGGGCCATCATCTGCAGCAGCAGGGCGTAGGAGGCGATGTTGAACGGCACGCCGAGGAAGGTGTCGGCAGACCGCTGGTAAAGCTGGAGCGAGAGACGTCCGTCGGCGACATAAAACTGGAAGAGGCAGTGGCACGGCGGCAGCGCCATGTCCTCGACCTCAGCCGGATTCCACGCCGTGACGAGCATTCGGCGGGAGTTGGGATTGCGCTTGATCATCTCCTCCACCTGCGCTATCTGGTCTATCGTGCCCCCACGGTAGTCGGGCCACGACCGCCACTGGTGGCCATAGACCGGACCGAGGTCGCCGTTCTCGTCGGCCCACTCGTTCCAGATGCGCACGCCGTGGTCCTGGAGCCAGCGCACGTTGGTGTCGCCACGCAGAAACCACAGCAGCTCGTAGATGATGGACTTCAGGTGGAGTTTTTTGGTCGTGAGTAGAGGGAAGCCGTCCTGGAGGTCGTAGCGCATTTGGTGGCCGAAGACGCTCAGCGTGCCCGTGCCCGTGCGGTCGCCCTTCTGGTGGCCCTCGGTGAGGATTCTGTTTAATAAGGATAAGTAGGGTTGCATATAGCTTGTTTGTTTCTTCTTCTTATGGATGGACGATGGGGGTGAGGCCGACGACGGGCCGCTCTTCGGGCCGGTGGGTGCTGCGGATGCGCCACTCCTGGGGGTAGAGGTTGTTGGCCCTGGTCCCGAGGTTCTTGGCAAAGCCGAGGGCGAACCCCTCGTGGCAGACCGTGACGAGGCCCTTCGGGGCCGCCGCAGGCAGCGCGATGGACTCGCGGCGCAGGTAGGCTATGGCCTCGTCGTAGCCCACGTCCACGCGGGGATAGGGATTGGCCTCGTCGAGGATCGTCAGCGCCTGGGAAACGTCGGGCAGGGTCTTCTTGCCCTTCACCTGGGGCGGCTTGACGCCGTCGCTCAGGACGCGCAGCAAGGGCGTCGTGCGTCCTTTGCCCCGGTCGCGTGAGGGCAGGTCGGCCGCGGTCTCGGGCTTGCGCAGCAGCGCCACGGCCAGTCCCTCGCCACGGGTCGTGCCGGGGATGAAGCGGCAGATCGGATGGGGTCCCGTCAGCGGGCCTGTCACCCGCCACGCCTCCTCCACGGGGATGGCGACCGGCTCGGCCCCCAGTTCCTCTACGGCAAAGGCGATGTTGTCCTCGTTCTCGTGGGCGTTGAAGGTGCAGGTGGAGTAGATCAGCAGTCCGCCGGGCAGCAGGCAGGGCCAGATGTCGGCAAGGATGGACCGCTGCAGCGCGGCACACTTCTCCACGTTGGCCGGGCTCCACTCGCCGATGCTCTCGGGGTCCTTGCGAAACATGCCCTCGCCGGAGCAAGGCATGTCGGCGAGGATGAGGCCGAAGCGGAGGCCGGCGCGCTGGTAGTCGATGGCGTAGTTGTTGGTCACGACGACTTCGGGGTGGCCAAACTTCACGACGTTCTCGGCCAGGATCTGCGCCCGCTTCGGATGGGGCTCGTTGCTGTAGAGACGGCTCCCCTCGGGCAGGGCGGCACGCAGACACGTCGTCTTGCCGCCCGGGGCCGCACAGAGATCAAGGGCCGTGACGGGCGCGTGGACAAACTGGCGGACGACGTGGTCGATGAACATCGACGAGGCCTCCTGCACATAGTAGGCTCCGGCGTGGAGCAGGGGGTCGAAGGTGAAGGCTGGGCGGCTGTCGAGATAGTAGCCGCCACGACACCAGGCCACGCGGTCTGCCCCGGTCTCTGGCGTGGCCTTGGCCTTGAAGGGATTGACCCGTATGGACACGGGAGCGGGCTCGTCGAGCGCGCCAAGGAAGCGGGCAAACCGCTCCTCGCCCATCAGGGCGCGCGTGTAGGTGGTAAACTCCTCGGGAAGTGTCATGCGTCGTTATTCTATGAGTATGAGGTCGTCGTCGTCACCCGTCTCGTCGCGCTTCGGCGTCGGCATGGTCTTGAGGTTGCCCTTCTCGTCAAACATGCCGTAGGTGGTGCGCAGGACGATAAACTCGGTGCGGCGGTTGATCTGGTTGCAGATCTCCTGCTTGTCCTTGTCGAGTTTCTTGATAAACTCCTCGGTGAGCACGTCGCCCTCCTTGAGCCACGCGTAGCGCTCCAGCATCTTCTTGCGGACGGTCTTCGGTTTCTCCTTGCCATAGCCCACGGGAGTGAGTCGGTCGCGGGCGATGCCATGCTCGGTCAGATACGCCACCACCGACTCGGCGCGGCGCTGCGAGAGGCGCTTGTTGTACTCGGCGCGACCCTTGTAGTCGGTGTGAGCGGAGAGCTCGATGGTGACGTTGGGATTCTCGTTGAGCAACTTCACGAGGTCATCGAGCGCCGTCTTCGACTCGGGGCGCAGCGTGGCCTTGTCGAAGTCGTAGAAGATGTTGTCTATGAGTACCGGCACGCGGATGGAGGGCAGCGGAAACTGCAGGGTGTGTTCCTCCGACTGATCGACGGAATCGACGTGGAGCTCCACGCGGTGGTTGAGATAGCCCTTGCAGGTGGCGAGCATGATGTAGTTGACGCCCGGATCGACGACCTGCTCAAAGGAACCGTCGCCCTTGACGGAGAGTTTCAGGTTGGTGCCGTCGTCGCCGACCATGAATACCTCGGCGGCGGGCAGCTCGTAGCCGTCCATCTCATAGACCCATCCCTTGACGGTCTGGACCACCTCGGGCAACTCGAAACTATAGATATGGTCCCATCCGCGGCCGTCGCCACGGTTGGAGGAGAAGAAGCCCCTGTTGTGCGGGCCCTCGAAGGTCATGCCGAAGTCGTCGCCCTGGGAGTTGAGCGGATAGCCGGGATGCTCCAGGTGGTAGCGGCGGTCCTTGCCCACCTTGGCGATGAAGATGTCGAGGCCCCCCAGTCCGGGGTGGCCGTTGGAGGAGAAATAGAGGTCGCCGTTGGGGCGGAAGGTGGGAAACATCTCGTCGCCAGGGGTGTTGATGGGCTCGCCGAGATTCTGCACGCCGCCGAGGCCGCCTCCCGTGATGCGCACGCGCCAGATGTCGAGGCCGCCCTTGCCTCCGGGCATGTCGCTGACGAAGTAGAGCCAGTTGCCGTCGGGCGAGATGGCGGGATGGGCAAAGCTGGAGAGCGTGTCGCGGCTGATCTCCAGTTTCGTTGGCTTGCCCCAGGCTGCGTCGGAGCGCTTGCTGACGGCAATCTGGGCGTAGCGGGGATAGGAGGGGTCGGTGGGACACTGCGTGAGATACATCTCGCGTCCATCGACGCTGAAGGCGGGTGTGGCCTCGTCGAAGTCGGAGTTGAGGCCCGAGTCGATGGTGCGGGGGCGTTGCCACCGTCCCTTCTCGTCCTTCTCGCTGACGAAGATGTCGGCGTTCTTCGTGCCCGTGATGCCGCTCAGCTCGTCGCCCTGCGCCTCGTTGCGCGTGGAAGAGAAAAAGAGCTGGTCAAACTCGTCGCCGAAGAGCATCGGCGAGTAGTCGGCACGGCGGGAGTTGAAGATCTCCATCCGCTTCACCGTATATTTGGATCCGAGCTCCTTGATGCGCGGGGCGTCCTGGGCGGCCTTGAGGCCCTGCGTGGCCAGCGGGTGGTCGGGCATGGAGTCGAGGGCGGCACGAAACTCCGTCTCGGCCTCGGCGTAGCGTCCCGACTTCATGAGGTTGCGAGCCAGCATCAGGTGGGTCTCGCCGTCATCCTGGTGGTAGCGGATGACGTTGCGCAGGGCGGCGACGGCACGCTCGGAAGAGTTGATGCGGTCGTAGCAATGTGCCATCTTGGCCGACAACTGTCCGCGCTTGTCGCGATCCTTGGGCGGAGTGCGCTGGTATGCGGTCTTAAACTGGGCCGCCGCGTCATAGTACTCGCCCAACTGCAGAAATTTCTCGCCCTTGCGGATGTTTTTGTCCACACCGCAGGAGACGAGGCAGAGCGCGGCGAGCACCCATGCTGTAAGTGTCTTCTTCATCATGCTAATATAACGAAAACGGAGGCCGTTTATTGCCTCCGTAGTGGGTATCTCCATGACCGTGGCTATGTCGTCAGATCATATTCTTGATGGAGTAGTAGGTGCTCTTGAGCCACGAGTTGCCCTCGGCGATGAGGGTCGTCACCTCGGCCATCGTCCACAGGCCCACACAGACGGCCACGACGAAGAGCAGGCTGAAGGCGAAGAAGATCCATAGGTCGCCGTCCTCGTAGTCCTCCTGAAACTTGCGAATCTTCGCGCCGCTCCACAAGCAGAAGACGCTCAGGTGGCACCAGATCCACAGGAGCATACCGGCAAAGCCCTCGGCACGCTTCTTGAACTGGTGGACGCTGGCCTCCGGCAATTGTTCCTCGCCAGCAGGGGCGGGGGTGGGCGCGTCGGCAGGCTGGGGCGCGGGTGGTGTGACAAGGCGCGACGAGACCATGGGCAGGTGGCTATGGGCCGTCACGGGGGAACTATCGGCTACGGGGATGACCGACCGCGCGCGGGTGCGAAACACCTTGGGCGGGTCGAACTGGCAAACCATGACCGACTGGCAGTATGGGCAGCGGTATTTCATGCGGCCATAGTTCTGCGTCTCGGCGATGAAGGTCTGGCCGCAATGGTTACATTTGACGGAGAATCTCATATCGCCGCAAAGGTACGAAAAATCTTAAATACCCGAAAAATTATAAGCGCAAAAATGCTGCTTGGCGACAGATTGTGGGCTGATAGGCGCCCTGCGGGCCGTGGTGGACCAAGAAAGAGGCGAGGGGATGTGTGGAAAAAGAGTTTCCACGACATCCCCTCGCATAGTTTTTTTTTACTATCCCTTAGTCCTTAGTCGATCCACTTCACGTAGCAGAAGTCCTGACGGTGGGGAAGCAGGGCGTTCTTCGGATACATTCTCACGGCACACTTGTAGGAGCCGGCCTCGTCGGCCTCGAATGTCACCTTGAACGTGAAGAGGTTGCCCTCCTGCTTCACCATCTCGAAGGGATACACCTTGTGGATCTGCAGGTCGTCCTCGCTATGGCTGCTGAGCGTCACCAGTTCGAGTCCGATGGCGTCGTTGAGTCCCTGCTCGTCGATGGTGTAGGAGAGGGTGACGGGTTTGCCTGTGGCGACGTCCAGGAGGGCCGTCTCGTCCTTATCGACCACATGGATGGCGTCCCAGCGAGCGGCGACGTTCTCCTTCCAGAGGGCGATCTCCTTGGCCTTGGCGTAGTTGTCGGCTACCAGCTCCTTGAAGCGGTCGGCCTCCTTGTTGTAGAACTTCTCGTAGTAGTCGTCCAGCTGCCGCTTCATCGTGTAGTGGGGGGCGATGGTGGCAATGGAGTTTTTCACGACCTTCACCCAGCCAGCGGAGTAGGCCTTGCGGCCGCGGTTGAAGTAGAGCGGGATGATGTCGTTCTCGAGCAGCGAGTAGATGGTGGCTGCGTCGAGCTGGTCCTGGTAGGCCTGGTTCTGATAGGTGCGCTCCTGCGGCAGGGCCCAGCCGGCACCCTCGCGGTAGCCTTCCACCCACCAGCCGTCGAGCACGGAGAGGTTGACCACACCGTTCATCTCGGCCTTCTCGCCCGAGGTGCCACTGGCCTCCAGCGGGCGCGTCGGCGTGTTCATCCAGATATCCACACCGCTGACGAGGCGGCGGGCCAGGCGCATGTCATAGTCCTCCAGGAAGATAATCTTGCCCAGGAACTGCGGCATACGGGAGATCTCGAAGATGCGCTTGATGAGGCCCTGGCCGGCACCGTCGGCGGGATGGGCTTTGCCCGAGAAGAAGAAGAGCACGGGACGGTCGGGATCGTTGACGATCTTCTCCAGACGGTCGAGGTCGGTGAAGAGCAGGTGGGCGCGCTTGTAGGTGGCGAAGCGGCGGCAGAAGCCGATCATCAGGGCGTTGGGCGTGATGCGCTGGATGATGGACATCACCTTGGCGGGGTCGCCCTGGTTGCGGAGCCACTGCTGTGTGAACTTGTCGCGGATATACTTCACGAGCTTCTTCTTCAGCGCCATGCGCGTCTCCCAGATCTCCTCGTCGGGCACGTCGTAGATGGCGTGCCAGATGCGCTCGTTGCTCTGGTCGTAGAGGAAGTTGTCGTCGAAGTAGGAGTCGTAGAGCTTGCGCCACTCCGTGGCCGTCCAGGTGGGGAAGTGGACGCCGTTGGTGACGTAGCCGACATGGTTCTCCTCGGGGTAGTAGCCCTTCCAGATCGGGGCAAACATCTTCTGGCTCACCCAGCCGTGGAGCTTCGACACGCCGTTGACCTCCTGGCAGGTGTTGCAGGCGAAGACGCTCATGCAGAACTTCTCGTTGTGGTCGTCGGCGTTGATGCGGCCCATGCCGATAAACTCATCCCAGCTGATGCCCAGCTTCTCGGGATAGCCACCCATGTACTTGCCGAAGATGTCTGCCTCGAAGTAGTCGTGGCCGGCCGGCACGGGGGTGTGGACGGTATAGAGCGACGAGGCGCGCACCAGCTCCATGGCCTCGTTGAAGGAGAGGCCGTCCTGGATGTAGTCGCACAGGCGCTGGAGGTTGCACAGGGCGGCGTGGCCCTCGTTGCAGTGGTAGATGTCCTTCTTGATGCCCAGCTTCTTGAGCATGAGGGTGCCGCCGATGCCGAGCAGGATCTCCTGCTTCAGGCGGTTCTCGTTGTCGCCGCCGTAGAGGTTGTGGGTGATGGGGCGGTCATACTCGGAGTTCATCTCGTTGTCCGTGTCCAGCAGGTAGAGTTTGATGCGTCCCACGTTCACGTGCCAGACAAGGGCGTGGACCTGATAGTTCTGGTAGGGGATATCGATCACCAGCTGGTTGCCGTTAGCGTCGAGCTCGCGCTCGATGGGCAGCGCGTTGAAATACTGTGCGTCATATTTGGCTATCTGCTGACCGTCCATCGACAGCGACTGCGTGAAGTAGCCGAAGCGATAGAGCAGGCCGACACCACAGAGATCGACGTTGGAGTCGGAAGCCTCCTTGAGGTAGTCGCCAGCCAGCATGCCCAGGCCGCCGCTGTAGATCTTCAGCACCTGGTTGAGGCCAAACTCCATGCAGAAGTAGGCCACGGACGGGCGAGACTTGTTGACTTCCTCGTCCATGTACTCGCGAAACTGCTTATAGACGTTGTGGACCTTGCGCATCAGCTCCTTGTCCTTGACGATCGCTTCCTTGCGGTCGTAGTTGAGGCGCTCCAGGAGCAGAACGGGGTTGTGGCCCACCTCCTCGTAGAGTTTCTCGTCGAGGCTCTTGAAGAGGTTGCGGGCCTCATAGTTCCATGCCCACCAAAGGTTGTGTGCCAGTTCGTTGAGGCAGTCCAGCTCCTTCGGCAGTGACGACTTGACGTTCACTTCCTTCCACTGGGGCAAATTGGAATAATCCGATTTGATCTTCATAGCGTGTAGTGTTATCTATTGTTGTAATGTTGTTTCTATATATATAATGAATAGAGCGGATGTCGGGGCGCATCCTTGGCCCTTCTATTCCGCCCGCTTTTCGGCCTTGCGCAGCGCGAGGTCGTAGGCCTCCTCGTAGTAGGGGATAAACTCGCTCCACAGGGCCTTTTTTGAGAGTTTGTCGGCCTTGCTCCGGCAGGCGCGCGCCTCCTTCGGCGTCATGGCGGCGAAGCGTGCCACGGTGGCCTTGATGTGGTCGGCTACCTCCGAGAAGTTGTAGTCGGTGCGGTGGACCACTTCCACGCCGTCCTCGATACTGGCACTGGCGCCCTTGACGTTGTTGGCCCACAGACCAAAGCCGGCCAGGTCGGTCGTGATGCAGGGCACGTGGAAGGCCACGGCCTCCAGCGGGGTGTAGCCCCACGGCTCGTAGTAGGAGGGGAAGACGCAGAGGTCGTTGCCCAGTACGGTGTCGTAGTAGCTGAGACCGACGATGCCGTCGTCGCCCGTGAGGTAGCAGGGCATGAAGATGAGTTTCACGTTGTCCTCCTGGCGGTTGGCCATGTCGAGGTGGCGCATCATGCCGACCACCTGGTCGTGGTCCATGTCGCCCAGCCAGTGGGTGAGCGTGGGACTCTCCAGCGGCGTGTCATAGCTCTTGCGCTGCTGCAGACGCTCCTGAAGGTCGGCCCGCGGCCCACTCACCCAGCCTGGCACGGCGATGAAGGCGACGATGGGGCGCTGGAGGTCGGTGTCGTGTCTGAGGCGGTTCATCGCCTCGATGAAGACGTCGAGGCCCTTGTTGCGAAACTCGTAGCGTCCTGAGGTGGAGACGATCAGCGCCTCGTCGCCGATCTGTGTGCCCAGCAGGGCGTTGGCTATGGCCAGCAGCCGCTTGCGGGCCGCCTTGCGCTTGCGCGTGAACTGCGGTCCGACGGCCACGAAACTGTTGTCGAAACCATTGGGGAGCACCACATCGACGGGCTTGTCGAGCAGTTCGGCACACTCGCGGGCCGTGATCTCGCTCACGGTCGTGAAGCAGTCCACGTGGTGGGCTGCTTGCTTCTCGATCGAGTGTTTGCTCTCCATGTTGAGCTCCTGCGCCATCTGGTCGCCGTTGTAGGCCCACAGATAGTCGTAGAGCGGCTTGTTGTTGCCCGCAATGCTGCGTCCGATGCAGGTGGCGTGGGTCGTGAAGATCGTGGCTACCTGGGGCACGAGCTTCTGGATCACCAGGGCGGCGGAGGCCGTTTGCCACTCGTTGGCGTGGAGCACGACACGCTGGTCGTCCAGACGGTAGTAGCGGTAGAAACTCTCCACCACCTTGGCGGCGGCCCAGCCGAAGAGGACGGAGTCGTCGTAGTCGCCAAAGGCGTGGAGGCTGTCCACGCCAAACTGCTGCCAGAGACGGCCGTAGAAGGCGTCTTTCTCGTCGAAAAGCGGGCGCCAATCGACCAGGATGGCAACGGGGCGGCTCGGGATCGTCCAGCGTCCTACGCGCACGTGCAGACCTTCGCAGCGGGCCACGTCCTCCCATTCGGGGAAGAGGCTTTCCTCCTCGAAGTAGGGGCACGGGCGGTCCTGCCAGCAGTCTGGCCCGATGAAAATCAACTGGTCGTGGATCCGGTCTTGGAGCGTCCTCGCCCGGGTGGAAAGCACGGTGTAGATGCCGCCCACCTTATTGCAGACCTCCCAACTGGTCTCAAAGATATAGTTGGGGAATAATCTCTCTTGTTCCATGAAAACAATCTAAAAATGAAGCCTCGCCAAGCCCTTTCTCCATCGTCCCGACAAGGGGGCGAGGCTATGGATGGGCCGCGAAGTTGCTGCAAAGGTACGATAAACTCGCCAATGAACCAACTATTTGCGCATCTTTTTTGCCTTTGTCATGGCTTTGTTGCACAGTTTTTGCACACGCTATGCAAAGTGAGGCTTTCGGCCCAGTCGGCCCAGGTTGCCGTCTTGCCCTGGCGGGATCGGGAGCAAATCAAAACGGATCACCTAAAACGGACAACCCAAACAACTCCTACAAGGACGAAGCGCCAGAAGAGTCCCTTGTGGGTGAAACTTGCTTTTAGACGTAGCTCGTATTTGTACGCGTTGTTTGGGTCGTAAACGTTGTTGAGTCGTAAACGTTGTTGAGTCGTAAAACGTTGTTGAGTCGTAACGTTGTTGAGTCGTAACGTTGTTGAGTCGTAACGTTGTTGAACCGTATGCGTTATTTGGCCCGTATGCTTTGTTGGGACCGTATGATCGCAGGTCCGAGGTCGCTCTTCTGTCATTGGCAAGCTTCCCTGGCGGTGTCCGGCGTTTTGGCGCTCCCCCTAAGCTTTTCTTTTTATGCCTTGATCTTCGGATAGCGGCGGAAGAAGCCATCCAGGCGCAGGCGGACGACGCCGAAGAGTGCTTCGGAGAAGATACCTCCGCTCATCTTGCTCGTGCCCTCGCGGCGGTTGGTGAAGACGACGGACACCTCCTTGAGTTTGAAGCCAATCTTGTAGGCGGTGTACTTCATCTCGATCTGGAAGGCGTAGCCCTTGAATCTCACCTCGTCGAGGGGAATGGTCTCCAGCACGCGCCGAGTGTAGCAGACGAATCCTGCCGTGGTGTCGTGGATGTTGACACCCGTCACCAGGCGGACGTAGCATGAGGCGAAATAGCTCATCAGCACGCGTCCCATCGGCCAGTTGACGACGTTCACACCGCTGACGTAGCGGCTGCCCACGCTGAGGTCGTAGCCCTCGTCATGGCAGGCGGCATAGAGGCGTGGCAAATCGTTTGGATCGTGGCTGAAGTCGGCGTCCATCTCGAAGATGTAGCCGTAGTCGCGCTCCAAAGCCCACTTGAATCCGGCGATATAGGCCGTGCCAAGTCCCAGTTTTCCGCTTCGTTCCACGATGAAGAGGCGGCCCTTGAACTCGTCCTCCATCAAGTGGTGGACAATGTCGGCCGTACCGTCGGGACTGCCATCGTCGATGACCAGGATGTGAAAGTATTTCTCCAGGCCGAAGATGGCTCGTATGATCTTCTCTATGTTCTCCTTCTCGTTGTACGTCGGGATGATGATGATGCTGTCGCTCTTCTCCATAATAGGTTGGATTGATATTGTTTGCAAAGATAATGCTTTTTACTTGAAAGGGCGCAAGGATGAGGATAAAAAAGTTTAACCCCATGGGTTTCTCCTTGTTCTTGCTGGTCGGAGTCCCACAATTTCCTTACTGATCGGGGTTCTCCACAAATCCTTGGTATTCCTTGACCAGTCCCGACATCACGCGCTTATACGCTTCGTCCATCGTGGTCTTGACATTCTCCGGTCCCTGCGTGGTGGGGTAGATGGGCTCGTGGATGGTAAGGCTCAGCCGGTGCCACGTCAGCCAGCGCCAGTCGCGCATGCGGGGCATCACGTCGAAGGCACCATTGATCGTCAGCGGGCAGACTGGCAACTGGAGTTCGTCGGCCAGCATGAACGCACCTCTTCTGAACACGCCCATGTGGCCAGTGAAGGTTCGTGCTCCCTCGGGAAACACCACCAGCGACATGCCCTCCTGGAGCACCTCGCGTGCCTGGTCGTAGGTCTGGCGGATCTTGCTCGGGCCGCGCTTATCGACGTAGATGTGGTGGGCTGCCTCGCAAGCCTTGCCCACGAAGGGTATCTTGCGCAGTCCCTGCTTCATCATCCACTTGAAGTTGCGGCCCAGGAAGCCGTAGATGATGAAGATGTCAAACGATCCCTGGTGGTTGCTGACAAAGACGTAGCTCTGGTCCTTGCGCAGATGTTCCCGTCCTTCCACTTTGATGGGGAGCAGGCTGACCCAGATGATGAGCCTTGCCCACCATTTGCCGGGGTAGTAGCCCCAGTAGTGTCCGTCGCCCAGCGTGCATCCGATCGTCGTCACCAGCGCACAGGCAATGGAACAGAAGATGAGGAAAGGCAGGACCACGAAGAGTTGATAAATCCTGTAAATGAGTTTCATGTTGTGTGTGTGTTTTAAAAAATATTGAGTTATTATCGATTCGGATGTTCTTGTCAGTTGGCCTTGGCGACCGGGTCCGCTGGACGGCGCTTCGTCCTGAGCGTGATGGCGGTGATCTCGTTGGGCATGTTCAGCCGGAACGGCACCAGTCCTCCCAGTCCGGCATTGACGTAGAGGTAGCGTCCCTGCTGCTCGTAGAGTCCCTTGTCGGGTCGGCCTCGCCACTGGGTCGGCCGGTGTCCGAAGAACTGCATCTGTCCGCCGTGGGTGTGTCCGCTCAGCGTCAGTTGGGCCGTGGTCTTGGGCAGTATGTCTCGTCGCCAGGCCGAGGGGTCGTGTTGCAGCATCACCACAAATGCTCCTGGCCGCACGCCCTCAAGGGACTTCCTCGTGTCGGCAAGGTTGGGGAAGGGTGGCTCGCCGTCGTTCTCCGTGCCTGCCACGACGAGAGAGTCGCCACCGCGTCTGATGACGAGATGGTCATTGCGCAGCAACCCCCATCCCAGGGCGTTTTGTTCTGTCTCTATGAGCAGGCGCAGCAGACGGTCCTGAGCCTCGTGGGTGTCTTTGGCGTAGCTCGCATAGTCGTGGTTGCCGAGCACGGAGACCATGCCCTGGGTCGTACTGCGCAGCAGGTCGGTGTGGGGAAAGATCTCCTGGGGACGGATGTTCTGCACGTCACCCGTGAAGACCATCAGGTCGGCGTGCTGCCGGGCGATGGAGTCCATCTCCGCTTGGAGAATCTTCTGTCGCCAGCCGTAGAAGGTGCCGAGGGGGAGGTCGGAGATATGGAGG
>ULRL01001880.1_pt1 | contig 12974 bp, 6 predicted proteins | sample 1955391 | NCBI WGS metagenome assembly ULRL01 (sample SAMEA4835681, study PRJEB28245) | human gut metagenome | biome: gut microbiome; material: fecal sample | place: Denmark | collected 2008
TGCAATTCGTGTCATGTTGGTGCTGTGACATATAATCTTCAATTTCGAGGCCGTTACGGGCAGCAATCCATTTCAGCGCTGTTTCAAGATAGTTTTGCCGGATTGCACTGCCGTTTAAATAATCGCCTGCGATTTGGTAGGCAGGGCATTGGCTTTTGCTGAAATACTTCTTCGCCTCGGTTAACCATTCACCCGTGTATATGGCATTGCGGAGCTCCTGCGCGGTCAACTGCTCGCCCGCAATATTGATGATCTTAAACCAGTCGAGCTTTTCTTTGTCGGTGCCCTCGCAAATGTAAATCATGAGCTTATAGTCAAGAATCTGCGCTTGCTCTGTATCGGTCAGATTGTGAAAAGCTAAATGGTCAATCGAAAAGTCGCCGTTGACGTATTGGCAAATACTGATGGTTCTTTGCTGCCCGTCAAGCAATTCAAAACTGCCTCTATCGCCCTTTACCCAATACATGACATTTAGAGGAAACTGCTTTGTAATAGTGTGGATAACTTCATCACGCTGTTTGTCTTTGTAGATAAATTCACGCTGAAAAGCAGGGCGAATATTCAGCTTGCCGCCGTATCCCACAACGCCGTTTTCTGCGCTGTCTACATATCCGGCAACAACATCCCGAACGGGGATTTCATGCAACTCAATTTTCATTTGTGTTCACCTGCTTTCTGCGAATGATAACACGCCTGTACTTTACTTTTCCGTTTAACCGTGGCCCATGTCCTACCCATTCGACGCGGTGGTCGTCTAATCCGGCTATTTCAAATTGCTCTGGGTTATAGTATTGCATAAATGTTATTGGCACGCCCATATAACCATCGTAGTCACACGGAATATCGGCAGTTTTACTGACCTCGATTGCATCGTAATTGTCATATTTTGGATAGATATCCGGTGAATACGTGCGAAACAGTGTCATGTCTTCATGCCGCTTTTCTATGTCAAGGTTTGTAAACCAACAAATATTGCCCATTCTTCGCCATTTTTGCCCGCTCTTGTCAATCTTAAAATCAGTTTTCTTTTCTTCGTAACTATCCGGGACCATAAACCAATAATGCCCGTTGTTATATCCCAGCCAAATTTTATTGCTTTTAATTAATGGGAAAATTTCACGGTAGGTAATCGCATTTTGATTTCCGATAATTGCAAACTGCTTGTTATACTGCATCAGTAATGCTACATAATCACGAAACAGAGAAAATGGCGGATTTGTCACTACGATGTCGGCTTCTTTCAGCAGCTCTACACACTCAGGACTGCGAAAATCGCCGTCTCCTTCAAGCAGGGTCATGGTATTTTTCTTGTTGCGCATAAGATACTCAACATCCGAAAGGTCTATGCGCCCGTCCCCGTTTTCATCTGTGACCTCTGTTATTTCAACTTTATATGGCTTGCGCTCGTTTTCTTCCTGTACCGGGGCGCTGCTTGCAGATGGTACAAAGGGTAGCTGCCCGCCATTATCCATATAATACTGAAATTCCTTGCCCGTTACGGGCGATATGGCATAGCAGGTTGTTATCAGTTTCTTCAAACCCAAAGCATTGAAGTTCATAGCAAAATATTTGAAAAAATTGCTTTCGTATGGGTCATCGCAGTTGCAAAGAACCGTTTTATCCCTGAAATGCTGTCTGTAATGCTTCAATTCACTTTCTATGAGCGAAAGCTGTGTATAGAATTCATCTGCCTTGTCATTGCGCGACATATGCAAATTACTATTTCCCGCCATACCATTCGCCGCCTTTCTGTAGTTCTCTAATATCGTTAAGGCAATACCGCATAATTCTAAGTGCCGATACGGCGAGCGAGGTGCGGCAGCTGCTAAGCCAAAAGCGCAGATAATACTGGATGTCTTATCGAGCATTTTGGCAACGCAGATGCCGTGCCGCAGCCGCCGGAGCGGTGCTTAAGCCGTAAGGCGGGAATTATGCGGTGTTGCCTTAAGCCCACAATTCAAGGCGGCCACAATCTTTGCAAGGGTTCTTGTAGCAACAGGCTCGCTTGTTTCTGCGTTTGCAAGTGGATTTGCACTTTAACAATTCTGCCTGGACGTTATTCATCAATAATGAGGCTCTTTAAGAGACATTATAAGGCTCAATAAGCTAATTTTCAAGTGGCATAACAGATTTTATGCTATCATGGAAGGGAGCTGAAAGAGAACCATGTTTGACAGCAGGCGATTGGGCGCGGCGCTGCGGGAAGCGCGGATGGAGAAAAACTATACGCAGGAATATCTGGCGGAACTGCTGAACATCACGCCGACCCACATGAAGCATATCGAAAGCGGGCACCGCAAACCGTCCATTGAAGTGTATTTCAAGATGGTGGAGGTGCTGGGCTTCTCCACGGACGATTTTTTGCTGGCGGAAGCCCCTATCCAGACGGAGGCGGCTCGGCGGGAACTGACCCTGCTGCTGACACAGTGCGGCCCCGACCAGCTGAGGGTTTTACAAGCTACCGCGCAGGCTCTTTTAGATACCGCACGGCAGCCCGCCGACACACAGAACTGAATATATAAAAGAAGAACGGCTCAACCGCAGTGGTTGAACCGTTCTTTTGAATTCTATGAAAAAGTGTGCCGCTATGCCTTAAGTCTCGCAATACACCTCAATCGCTTTCGCTGCAAACTCGGCGGTGCCGGGGCCGCCTGCGGCGTTGATGTTGGCGGTGAACTCTCCGCCTGCGCCGTACATTTGGCCGAGCTGGGCGAAAATCTCCTTTGTGCAGGTGTAGTAGTACTCGGTGATGAAAGCTTGCAGCTTGGCGGCCTGCGCCTGCACGGCGGGGTTGTCGATGGGCAGGTTTTGCAGTGCGCCGAACCCGGCGGTCAACGCCATCAGCTGATTGTTTATATCGCTGCTCTCCTGCACCGTGCGTTCGGCGGCGTTCTGCTCAAACTCGCGGTAGGCGGGGGTGTCGCCCCAAGATTCCTTGGCACGGCGGGCGTACTCGTCAATGCGGGATGTATCAAATTCTTTGAATTGCATAGTGTGTCCTCCTGCGGCTTGCAAAGTCCGCGCCAGCCGTATCAAATCTTCCAAATGCTGCTTTTTCAGCGTGAGAAGCTCAATTTGCTGGCGCAGAGCCTTGCGGCGGTCAAAATTCGGGTTGTCCAAAATGGTGCGGATGTCCCGCAAGGGAAACTCCAGCTCCCGAAACAGCAAAATCTGCTGCAAACGTTCCAGCGCTGCATCGTCATACAGCCTGTAGCCGCTCTCGGTGCGCATGGCGGGCAGCAGACCCAACTTATCATAGTATTGCAGCGTGCGTATGCTTATGCCTGTCAGTCGGCTGGCTTCTTTTACGGTCATCATGGTAAAACCCTCGTTTCCTTTACGGTACTGCTATCATACACCCTGACGTTGCGTCAGAGTCAAGCTTTTCTTGAAAAAAAGTGTAATTGAAAACTTTCCGCCACTGTGTTACACTTGCCTTTGTGCGAATTACGAAATTGGGAGGAAACAGGAGAATCATGGAACAAAAACAAAACAGAAGCTCGTTTTCCGGCAAGCTCGGCTTTGTGCTGTCGGCTGCCGGGGCGTCGGTGGGGCTGGGCAATATCTGGCGGTTCCCGTATCTGGCGGCCAAGTACGGCGGGGGTATTTTTCTGCTGATCTATATTGTGCTGGCGCTGACGTTCGGCTACACAATGATCATGGCCGAGACCGCCCTGGGCCGCATGACCCACAAAAGCCCGGTCAGCGCCTACGGCACGTTTGCCAAGCCCGGCAAAAAGAACGGATTCCTCGGCTTTGGCGGCTGGATCAACGCCGTTATCCCGGTGCTGATCGTGCCGTACTACTCGGTCATCGGTGGCTGGGTCATCAAATATCTGTTTGAATATCTGCGCGGCAACGCCCAGGGCCTTGCGGAGGACGGCTATTTCAGCGCGTTCATTGCAGATGGCGCGTCCGCCGAGGTCTGCTTCCTGCTATTTGCGTTCTTTACGCTGGGCATCATCTTTGCGGGCGTGCGCAACGGCGTGGAGCGCGTCTCCAGGCTCATGATGCCGGTGCTGGTCGTGCTGTCGGTCATCATTGCGGTCTACTCGGTCACACGGCCCGGTGCACTGGCGGGTGTTGCCTATTTCCTGGTGCCCAACCCGGCCAACTTCTCGTGGATGACCGTCGTCACGGCCATGGGGCAGATGTTCTACTCGCTGTCCATCGCCATGGGCATTCTTGTCACGTTCGGCTCCTACATGAAGAAAGATGTCTCGATTGAGGAATCCACCGAGCACGTCGAGATTTTCGACACGCTCATCGCCGTCATGGCGGGCCTGATGATCATTCCGGCGGTGTTTGCGTTCTCCGGCGGCGATCCCGACACGCTGCAGGCCGGTCCCGCGCTGATGTTCATTACGATCCCGAAAGTCTTTGCCAGCATGGGGCTGGGCACGGTGGTGGGTGTGCTGTTCTTTGTGCTTGTGCTGTTTGCAGCGGTCACTAGCTCGATTGCCCTGACCGAGAGCGCCGTCTCAACGTTTGAGGATGAGTTGGGCTGGGACCGCAAAAAGGCCACGGTGCTCGTCGGCGTCATCATGGTGGCGCTGGGCACGCTGTCCAGCCTGGGTTATGGCCCGCTGGCGGGAGTCACGGTCATCGGGATGCAGTTCCTCGACTTCTTCGACTTCCTGACGAACTCGGTCATGATGCCGATTGCGGCCATTGCGACCTGTCTGCTCGTCTCCCGCGTCATCGGCGTGGACAAGATCGAGCAGGAGGTTGAGCAGGACGGCCAGCCCTTCCGCCGCAAGAGAATTTTCCGCTTCATGATCCGCTGGCTCTGCCCGGTCTTTGCCGCCGTCATTCTGGCAAGCTCGGTGGCCAATGCGTTTGGAATCATTAAAATGTGACAGAAAAGGACCGTCTCCGGGTGTGGAGACGGTCCTTTTTTGTTTTATTAGAGATGCAGGGCAAGGCTCCGCGGGCGGATATAGAATCCGCCCCTACGGCCTCCGAGACCGCAGGCACCCGCAGCCTGTCGAAAAAGTGCATCGTAGGGGCGAGCACTGCTCGCCCGCAGAAGCGTTGCGGCAGCCGGAGCGCTGCCGGGTCGTCGGGGGCACCCCGCCCTACGATGCTTCTATTTCTTCTCCGGCTTGTACCGCAGCATCTTCTCCGAAAAATGCCTTGTAAAGAACTGCACGAACGGTCCTAACCCGAAGGCGCAGATCAGGGTGCCCAGCCCGATCAGTCCGCCCAACAGGAAGGCAAGCACCGCACACAGCGCATCGGTGAACACGCGGCAGCCGAAGTAGGGAACAGGCAGTCGGTCTGCCAGCATCAGCGAGAGCGCGTCATACGGCGCGACGCCTAAATCCGCCGTCTGGTACAGCGAGCACCCCAGCGCGATGACCAACACCGCCACAGCGACCCAAAGCAGCTGCACCGGCAGCGTGTCGGCAGAGCCAAAGACGGCGGTCATCGCGTCGCCGGTAAACGTGACGATGAACCCGATGCAGAAGCTGTTGATGATGGTGCCAAGTCCGATGTACCGCCGCCCCCAAAGCAGCTGCGGCACGAAAAGGCAGAGGTTCATCAGCACATTCTCGATGCTGAACGGCAGGCCGACCAGCTCCGCCAACCGCAGGTTCAGCGCACTGATGGAGTCGTTGCCCAGGCGCGAGAACTTGAACACCGCAATGCCGATGCCGATGATGACGACGCCTGCAATCATGCCAAGGATGCGCCGCAGGGTGATTTTCTGGCCGAGAAGATTCATGTGCAAAACGCCTTTCCAATTATAATAAGGATTCTGTATAGTACTATCCCGTAAAACCACCCCGTCTGTCAAGAGACAACCTGTTTAAAATATCACACCCAACCTTGTGAAAACTGCCAAAAACCGCACCCTGTAACCGCTGTACCGAATTTGTCAAGCGGAGGGAAACGGTGCAAAATCGGCAAATTGCCGAAATTTTGTTACACCCGCCCGGGCGTTCGATGAAACGGAAAAACTTCATAAAAAAGCCGAAAAACCCTTGACAGCAAGCCGTTTACCCTGTATACTAAAACAGTATCACAAAAATGGAATAGAGCGCCCTAAAGGAATTTTGCAAAATCTGTAAAATCAAAAAGTTTGTGAAAAACGACGAATATGCCGCAGTTTCACAGCCGCCTTTCGGGTCGCTTTCGCCAACTTTGTCAATCTATGGAATAGGAGTGGTCGCGTTTTATGGTAAAGGTCAAGCCCGTACAAAACGGCAGAACGACCCGCATGAGCTTTTCCCACATCAACGAAGTGATTGGTATGCCCAATCTGATCGAGATCCAGAAAAACTCTTACAACTGGTTCCTGGAGGAGGGCCTGCATGAGGTCTTCCACGACATTGCCGCGATCGAGGACTACACCGGCAACCTCGTGCTGGAGTTCGTCGATTACCGGCTGGACAAGAACCCCAAGTATTCTATTAAAGAATGCAAAGAGCGGGATGCCACGTATGCGGCACCCCTGTACGTCACGGCCCGTCTGTTCAACAAGCAGACCGGCGAGGTGAAGGAGCAGGAGATCTTCATGGGCGACTTCCCGCTCATGACCGACGCCGGCACCTTCATCTCCAACGGTGCCGAGCGTGCCATCGTCTCCCAGTTGGTCCGTTCTCCCGGCGTTTTCTACGGTTCCAGCAAGGACCGTACCGGCAAGGACCTGTTCACTGCTACCATGAACCCCAACCGCGGTGCCTGGCTGGAGTATGAGACGGACTCCTCTGACGTTTACTACGTCCGTATCGATAAGAACCGCAAGCTGCCCGTTACCACGCTGCTGCGTGCCCTGGGCCTGTCCACCGATGAGCAGATCAAGCAGTTCTTCGGCGATTCCGAGCCGAAGATCAACGCCTCTCTCGAGAAGGACATCACCCACAACACCGAGGAGGGCCTGCTCGAGGTCTACCGCAAGCTGCGCCCCGGTGAGCCCCCGACGGTGGAAAACTCCCGCGCGCACCTGAACAACCTGTTCTTTGACCCGCGCCGTTACGACCTGGCTCGTTTTGGCCGCTATAAGATGAACAACAAGCTCAGCCTGACCCGCCGCATTGCCGGTTATAAGGCTGCCGAGGACATCATCGCCCCGCTGACCGGCGAGCTGCTGGCCGCCAAGGGCGAGAAGATCAACATGGCCAAGGCCGAGGAGATCGATAACGCCGGTTTTACCCGCGTTACCATCCTCGTTGAGAAGAAGGGCGAGGAGCCCCGTCCGTTCATTGTCATCTCCAACGGCTGCGTCAACGCCCAGAACTTCTTCAGCTTCGACGTCGAGGCCGAGGCCGGTGTCAATGAGCGCGCCAACTTTGCCGAGATCCGCAAGATCCTCGACACCACCTCCGATGTGGAGGAGCAGAAGGAACTGCTGCGCCAGAACCACGATGTTCTGATCAGCCGCACCGTCACCGTCGATGACATCTTTGCCTCCGTCAACTACCTGCTGGGCCTTGATCACGGCATCGGCACCACCGATGAGATCGACCATCTGGGCAACCGCCGCGTCCGCAGCGTCGGTGAGCTGCTGCAGAACCAGTTCCGCATCGGCTTCTCCCGCATGGAGCGCGTTATCCGTGAGCGCATGACCCTGCAGAATCAGGAAAACGGCGAGATCACCCCGCAGAGCCTCGTCAACATCCGCCCTGTCGTCGCCGCCATCAAGGAGTTCATCGGTTCCAGCCCGCTGTCCCAGTTCATGGACCAGAACAACCCGCTGGCCGAGCTGACCCACAAGCGCCGTCTGTCCGCTCTGGGCCCCGGCGGTCTGTCCCGTGACCGCGCAGGCTTCGAGGTCCGCGACGTTCACTACACCCACTATGGCCGTCTGTGCCCCATCGAGACGCCTGAAGGCCCGAACATCGGTCTGATCTCCTATCTGGCCACCTACGCCAAGATCAACAAGTACGGCTTCGTTGAGGCCCCGTACCGCAAGGTCGACAAGGCCACCGGCACTGTCACCGATGAGGTCGTCTATATGACCGCCGACGAGGAGGACGAGTATATCGTCGCTCAGGCCAACGAGCCGCTGGACGAGAACAACCACTTCGTCCGTCCCCGCGTCTCCGGCCGCCACCGCAACGACATTCAGGAGTTCGACGCTTCTCAGGTCGACTACATGGACGTTTCTCCGCGTATGATGGTTTCCGTCGCTACGGCCTGCATCCCGTTCCTCGAGAACGACGACTGCAACCGTGCACTGATGGGCTCCAACATGCAGCGTCAGGCCGTGCCTCTGATGGTCACCCAGCAGCCGCTGGTCGCCACCGGCATGGAGTACAAGGCCGCCACCGACTCCGGTGTCTGCGTTCTGGCCGCCCATGACGGCACCGTTGAGTATGTCGACGCCGACAAGATCATTGTCCGCTGCGCCGACGGCTCCGCCGACACCTATGAGCTCATCAAGTTCATGCGCTCCAACCAGGGCAACTGCAACAACCAGCGCCCCATCGTCAATGTGGGCGAGACCGTCAAGGCCGGCGACGTGCTGGCCGACGGCCCCGCGACCCGCAACGGCGAGATCAGCCTGGGCAAGAACGCCCTGATCGGCTTCATGACCTGGGAGGGCTACAACTACGAGGACGCCGTCCTGCTGAACGAGAAACTCGTCCGCGAGGATGTCTACACCTCCATCCACATTGAAGAATATGAGACCGAGGCCCGCGACACGAAGCTTGGACCCGAGGAGATCACCCGCGACATCCCGAACGTCGGCGATGACGCGCTGAAGGACCTCGATGACCGCGGCATCATCCGCATCGGTGCCGAGGTCAAGACCGGCGACATCCTCGTCGGCAAGGTCACCCCGAAGGGCGAGACCGAGCTGACTGCCGAGGAGCGCCTGCTGCGCGCCATCTTCGGCGAGAAGGCCCGCGAGGTCCGCGACACCTCCCTGCGTGTGCCCCACGGCGCCTACGGCATCGTTGTCGATGTCAAGGTCTTTACCCCCGAGAACAGCGACGAGCTGCAGCCCGGCGTGCGTATGTGCGTGCGCTGCTACATCGCCCAGAAGCGTAAGATCAGCGTCGGCGATAAGATGGCAGGCCGTCACGGCAACAAGGGTGTTGTTTCCCGCATTCTGCCGCAGGAGGATATGCCCTTCCTGCCCGACGGAACCCCGCTGGACATCGTGCTGAACCCCCTGGGCGTTCCCTCCCGTATGAACATCGGTCAGGTCCTGGAGGTCAACCTGGGCTACGTTGCCAAGGCACTGGGCTGGAAGGTCCAGACCCCCGTCTTTGACGGTGCGCACGAGTCCGACCTGCGCGACTGCTTCGCCGAGGCCCGCGAGAAGTGGCACGGCGAAAACGCGCCCGAGTACCCGACCCACCTGGACCGCCTGATGGGCGAGAAAGGCCATGTCATCGACTTCTCCAAGATCGATCTGACCGACGACGGCAAGACCACCCTGTATGATGGCCGTACCGGTGAACAGTTCCCCAGCAAGGTCACGGTAGGCTATATGTACTACCTGAAGCTGCATCACCTGGTCGACGATAAGATCCATGCCCGTTCCACCGGCCCCTACTCCATGGTCACCCAGCAGCCTCTGGGCGGCAAGGCACAGTTCGGCGGCCAGCGCTTCGGCGAGATGGAAGTCTGGGCGCTGGAAGCCTACGGCGCCGCTTACACCCTGCAGGAGATCCTGACCATCAAGTCCGACGACGTCGTGGGCCGTGTCAAGACCTACGAGGCCATCGTCAAGGGCGAGCCGATCCCGCGCCCCGGTATCCCCGAGAGCTTCCGCGTTATGCTCAAAGAGCTGCAGAGCCTTGGCCTGGATATTGTTGTGCAGGATAAGGAAGGCAACGCCGTCGATATGCGTCAGGAGTTTGACGACGATGACAGCAGCTTTGAGAACAATGACTACGACCTGGGCGATAACGTCATGGTCGAGAGTGAGCTGCAGGACGATTACAGCGTCAAGGACGCCGACGAAGGCTTTGACGATGATCTGGATGAGGATGCCGGCCCCACGGCTGACGACCTCGCCGCCATCGAGTCTGATTCCTTCGACGATTGATCGAATTGCATCGTGTGTCATATTGAATTTGAGAGGGTTCGCTGAATGGAAAATAAAGAATTCGATTCGATTAAGATCGGCCTTGCCTCCCCGGACCAGATCCGCGCCTGGAGCTACGGCGAGGTCACCAAGCCCGAAACCATCAATTACCGCACCCTGAAGCCGGAGCGCGACGGCCTGTACTGCGAGCGCATTTTTGGACCTACCAAGGACTGGGAATGCCACTGCGGCAAGTATAAGCGCATCCGCTACAAGGGTAAGATCTGCGACAAGTGCGGCGTCGAGGTCACCCGCGCCAAGGTCCGCCGTGAGCGCATGGGCCACATCGAGCTGGCCGCGCCTGTCTCGCACATCTGGTATTTCAAGGGCATTCCCAGCCGCATCGGCCTGATGCTGGACATCAGCCCCCGTCAGCTGGACAAGGTCCTGTATTTCGCCAACTACATTGTCACCGACCCCGGCTTCACGCCGCTGGAGAAAAAGCAGCTGCTGACCGAGCGCGAGTACAAGGAGATGCGCGAAAAGTACGAGGATACGTTTGAAGCCGGTATGGGTGCCGAAGCCATCCAAAAGCTGCTGGCCGAGATCGACCTCGACAAGCTGAGCAAGGAGCTGCGTGAGGAGCTCGAGCATGCCAACGGCCAGAAGCGCGTCCGCCTGCTGAAGCGCCTTGAGTGCGTTGAGAGCTTCCTCGAGAGCAACCAGCGCCCCGAGTGGATGATTATGACGGTCATCCCCGTCATTCCGCCGGATCTGCGCCCCCTGCTGCAGCTGGACGGCGGCCGCTTTGCGACCTCCGACCTGAACGATCTGTACCGCCGCGTCATCAACCGCAACAACCGCCTGAAGCGTCTGCTGGAGCTCGGTGCGCCCGACATCATCGTCCGCAACGAGAAGCGTATGCTGCAGGAGGCCGTTGACGCCCTGATCGACAATGGCCGCCGCGGCCGCCCGGTCACCGGCGCGAACAACCGCGCACTGAAGTCCCTGTCCGATATGCTGAAGGGCAAGCAGGGCCGCTTCCGCCAGAACCTGCTGGGCAAGCGTGTTGACTACTCCGGCCGTTCCGTTATCGTCGTCGGCCCCGAGCTGAAGATGTATCAGTGCGGCCTGCCCAAGGAGATGGCCCTCGAGCTGTTCAAGCCCTTCGTCATGAAGGACCTGGTCGAGAAGGAGAAGGCCAACAACATCAAGTCTGCCCGCAAGATGGTCGAGCGCGCCCGCCCCGAGGTCTGGGATTCCCTCGAGACCGTCATCAAGGGCCACCCCGTCCTGCTGAACCGTGCACCTACGCTGCACCGTCTGGGCATTCAGGCCTTTGAGCCTGTCCTGGTCGAGGGCCGTGCCATCAAGCTGCACCCCCTGTTCTGCACCCCCTTCAACGCTGACTTCGACGGCGCCCAGATGGCTGTCCACCTGCCGCTGTCCACCGAGGCCCAGCGCGAGGCCAAGATGCTGATGCTGGCCTCCGGCAACCTGCTGAAGCCCTCTGACGGTGAGCCCGTCACCGTGCCCACGCAGGATATGATCCTGGGCAGCTACTACCTGACCCTCGTCAACCCCGACGATAAGGGCCACGGCAAGATCTTCCGCGACGAGGACGAGGCCATGATGGCTTACTCCGAGGGCCTCATCACGCTGCAGGCACCCATCAAGGTGCGCCGCACGATGGTCTTTGACGGCGTTGCGGAGACCGGCCTGGTCGATACCACGATGGGCCAGATCATCTTCAACACCCCCATCCCGCAGGATCTGGGCTACGTGGACCGCACCAATCCCGCCACCAAGTTCGACTACGAGATGAACCCCCGCACCCTCAAGATCGCATCCGGCGGCAAGAGCGACAAGCTGACGAAGAAGGGCCTGCCCGACATCATCAGCCGTTGCCTGACCAAGCATGGCACCAAGACCTGCGCCATGATGCTGGATCAGATCAAGGCTCAGGGCTACAAGTACTCCACCCTGTCTGCCATCACCGTCGCTGTTCCCGATGCTATTATGCCTGACGAGAAGCCGGAAATTCTGGCTGCCGCCGATAAGAAGATCGAGAAGGTCATGAAGAACTTCAACCGCGGCCTGATCTCCGATGAGGAGCGCTACCGCAAGACGGTTGAGATCTGGCAGGCCGCCACGGAGGAGGTCTCCGAGGCTCTGAGCGAAAACCTGAAGAAGAACCACCAGCGCAACCCCATCTATATGATGTCCGATTCCGGTGCCCGTGGTTCTATGGACCAGATCAAGCAGCTGGCCGGTATGCGCGGCCTGCTGGCCAATACTGCCGGTAAGACGCTGGAGATGCCTATCCGCGCTAACTACCGTGAGGGCCTGAATATCCTGGAATACTTCATCTCCTCCCGAGGCGCTCGTAAGGGTCTGGCCGATACCGCTCTGCGTACCGCTGACTCCGGCTACCTGACCCGCCGTCTGGTCGATGTCTCTCAGGAAGTCATCATCCGCGAGGAGGACTGCCACGCTACCGAGGGCATCTGGGTCCGCGAGATCAGCGAGGGCAACTCTGTTGTCGAGAGCTTCAAGGAGCGTCTGAACGGCCGCTACTCCCTGCATGATGTGCACGATCCCGCCACGGGTGAGCTGCTCGTCAGCAAGGAAAAGATGATGGATATGTTCGACGCCGAGAAGATCGTCAACGCCGGTATTACCGAGCTGGAGATCCGCTCCGTCATGACCTGCCGTGCACACGTCGGCGTCTGCGCCCACTGCTACGGTTCCAACATGTCCAACGGTGAATGCGTCAAGGTCGGTGAGTCTGTCGGTATCATTGCCGCAGAGTCCATCGGTGAGCCCGGTACCCAGCTGACCATGCGTACCTTCCATACCGGCGGTATCGCATCTGCCGAAGACATCACCCAGGGTCTTCCCCGCGTTGAGGAACTGTTTGAGAGCCGCCGCCCGAAGGCGATGGCCATCATGTCCGAGATCGCCGGTACGGTCCACATCGACGATACCA
>ULRL01011233.1_pt1 | contig 12609 bp, 10 predicted proteins | sample 1955391 | NCBI WGS metagenome assembly ULRL01 (sample SAMEA4835681, study PRJEB28245) | human gut metagenome | biome: gut microbiome; material: fecal sample | place: Denmark | collected 2008
GTGCTTACCGCACCCCCGGTCAAGGAAGTGGCCCTTGCCCACGGCACGCCGGTGTTCCAGCCCCGCACCCTGCGGGACGGCAGCGAGGACGAGAACATCCGCGCACTGGCCCCGGAACTGATCGTGGTGGTGGCTTACGGCTGCATCCTGCCGAAGTCTGTGCTGGAAGCGCCGAAGTACGGCTGCATCAACCTGCATGTTTCGCTGCTGCCCAAGTACCGCGGCAGCGCCCCGGTGCAGTGGGCCGTGCTGAACGGCGATGCCGAGACCGGCGTTTCCATCATGCAGATGGACGAGGGCCTTGACACCGGCGATGTGCTCTGCTGCGAGAAGATCGCCATTGACCCGGAGGAGACCAGCGGCCAGCTGTTTGACCGCGTGACTGCCGTGGGTGCCCGGGTGCTGTGCGAGGTGGTGCCCGCCATCGCCGCCGGAACGCTGAAACCCCAGCCGCAGGATCATGAGAACGCCTGCCTTGCACCTATGCTGAACAAGGAGATGGCAGAGTTCCGCCTGACCGAATCGGCTGCCCACATCCACAACTGGGTGCGCGGCATGAACCCGTGGCCCGGTGCATGGTTCGTCACCTCCGGCGGCAAAAAGCTCAAGGTGATGGAGTGCCGTGCCGTGGAAGCTCACGGCGAAGCGCCCGGCACCGTGCTGGCCACAAAGCCGCTCACGGTGGCTTGCGGTGAGGGGGCCGTCCAGCTGCTGAATGTGGTGCCGGAAGGCAAAAAGCCCATGGACGGCACCGCCTTTGCGGCCGGTCAGCGCCTGAAAACGGGGGATATCCTCTGATGGCGGCGAATCCCCGCGCGGCGGCAGTGGCGGCGCTGGTGCGGCAGGAGCAGGATGGTTTTTCCAACCTTGTTCTGGATGCCGAACTCAAGCGCCAGCAGCTGGAAGGCCGCGATAAAGCTTTTGCCAGCGCCATCTTTTACACGGTGCTGGAACACCGGGGCACGCTGGACTACATCCTGTGCCAGTTCCTGCCCAAGGGCCTTGCCAAGCTGGATGCACCGGTGCGCGAAATATTGCGCGCGGCGCTGGCGCAGGCCCGCTATATGCAGGTGCCGGTGTCCGCTGCGGTGAACGAAGCCGTCAAGCTGACCCGTGCCTTCAAAAAATCCAGCGCATCCGGTCTGGTCAACGCCGTGCTGCGCAAGGCGTGCAGCTACGACCTGAGCACCGCAAGCTTCAAAAACGAAGTGGAACGGCTCATGGTGCTTGGCTCTGCCGGGCAGGATGTGGCGGAATTTCTGCACAAAAACTACCCGGACGAAGCACTGGATATCCTTACCTACAAGGCCGACGGCGGCATGACCAGCCTGCGGGCGAACCCGCTGAAAGGCAGTGCCGATGAGCTTTGTGCAAAGCTGCTGGCTTCCGGCGCAAAGGAAGCAAAGCGGGGCATTGTGCCCGGCAGTGTGTTGGCCCGCTTCGAGGGCAGCCCGGCGGAAAATGAGCTGTTCCGGCAGGGGTACTTCCATGTGGAAGGGCAGGCCAGCCAGCTGGCGGCGCTCTGCGTGGACGCACAGCCCGGAGAAACAGTCATCGACCTGTGCGCCGCGCCCGGCGGCAAGACCATCCTGCTGGCCGAGCAGATGCACAGCACCGGCAGGCTTTACAGCTGCGATGCCGCCGAGAACCGCGTGGGCCTGATCCGCACGGCAGTGCAGCGCATGGGCTTGACTAATGTGGAAGCCCTGTGCAACGATGCCACAAAGGTGAACCCGGCCCTGCCGCAGGCCGACCGCATTTTAGCGGATGTGCCCTGCAGCGGCCTTGGCATTCTGGCAAAAAAGCCGGATCTGCGCTACAAAAAGCTGGAACCGGCCCGCGAAGCTGAATTATTGGCCACGCAGTCGGCCATCCTCGATACGGCGGCACAGCTGCTGAAAGCGGGCGGCAGGCTGGTGTACTCCACCTGCACCATCGACCCGGCAGAAAACCAGCAGCAGATCGCGGCATTTCTGGCCCGCCACCCGGAGTTTACGGTGGTAAAGCCCGCCGTGGCGCTGCCCGCCGGGATGACGGCAGGGGAGCACGGCGCGCTTTCGGTGCCCACCCGCACCGGCATGGACGGTTTTTTCCTGTGTGCCATGCAGAAAAACGGGGAAAAGCTGCAATGAAACAGGTGGCTTGTTCGTAAAAAACAATAGGAGAACACAATGGAACAAAAACGCTGTATCTCTTCCTTTACGCTGGCAGAGCTGACCGCTGAACTGAAAGCGATGGGTCAGCCGGGCTTCCGGGCCAAGCAGATCTTCCACTGGGTGCACCAGAAGCTGGTCACCGAGTTTTCTGCCATGACCGACCAGCCCAAGACCCTGCTGGCAAAGCTGGAAGAAAGCTTCTATATTGCCGCGCCCAAGATCGAGCGCAGGCAGGAAGCAAAGGACGGCACGGTAAAATATCTGCTGCGCATGGCGGACGGCAACTGCATCGAGACCGTCGTGATGCGCTACCACTACGGCAACACGGTGTGTGTGTCCACACAGGTGGGCTGCCGCATGGGCTGCCGCTTCTGCGCGTCCACCCAGGCGGGCCGCGTGCGCGATCTGGAAGCCGGCGAGATCTGCTCTGAGATCTATACCGCCCAGAAGGATATCGGGGAGCGCATTTCCCACATCGTGCTCATGGGCATTGGCGAACCGCTGGATAACTTTGACGAAGTGATGAAGTTTCTGGAGAACATCACCTCGCCCGAGGGCGTGAACATCGGGATGCGCAACATCAGCCTTTCCACCTGCGGTCTGGTGCCCAAGATCGACCAGCTGGCCGAGAAAAAGCTGCAGCTGACCCTCTCGGTGTCGCTGCACGCACCCAACAATGAAATTCGCAGCGGCATGATGCCGGTGAACGATGCCTACCCCGTGGAAGTGCTGATGCAGGCCGTGCGCCGCTATCAGGATACCACCGGCCGCCGCGTGAGCTTTGAATATTCCATGGTGCGCGGTGTCAATGATTCCGATGCCTGCGCCAGACAGCTGGCAAACCTGATCCGGGGCATGGGTGCCCATGTGAACCTGATCCCCATCAACCCGGTGGACGGCAGCCCGTACTCGGCCACCGATGCAGCCAACGTGCACCGCTTCCAGCAGAAGCTGGAGAGCCTTGGCGTGAACGCTACGGTGCGCCGCCGCCTTGGCAGCGAGATCAGCGCCGCATGCGGCCAGCTGCGCCGTGACGAAATGAACGGGAAAGCGTAAATATTAAAGGGAGAAGCCTATGAAACTTGCAGGAAAAACGGATGTCGGCAGGGTCCGGCAGGATAATCAGGACGATTATCGCGCAGGAGAACTGCCCGGCGATGCCGCATGGCTGCTGGTATGCGACGGCATGGGCGGTGCACGCGGCGGCAGGGAAGCCAGCCAGAGCGCGTGCGATGTGATCGAGCACTGCTTTCAGGAGCAGTATGCTTCCAAGTGCCTGCCCGGCGAAGAGGAGACTTTTTTGAAAAAGAGCCTGCTCAGCGCCAACCGCTTTGTGTTCCAGAAGGCCCTGCGTGAGGAATCGCTGGCGGGCATGGGCACCACGGCTGTGTGCGCACTGGTGCGCGGCGGCAAGGTGTTCCTGTGTCATGCAGGCGACTCGCGGGCGTACCTGTACCGGGACGGCAGGCTTGCCCAGCTCACCCACGACCACTCCTATGTGCAGGAGCTGGTGGACTGTGGCACCATTACCGTGGAGGAAGCCGAGCACCACCCCCAGAAGAACATCATCACCAAGGCGCTGGGCGTGGACTACCGGCTGGACTCGGAGTTCACCACCGCACCGCTGCAGAAAGGGGATATCCTGCTGCTGTGCTCGGACGGCCTGACCAATGCCGTGCCCAGAGAACAGCTGGAACAGCTGCTGCGCACCGGCGGGTTCTACGACCTGCCGGACCTTCTGATCCGCACGGCCAACGAGAACGGCGGCCCGGATAACATCACCGCGCTGCTGCTGTGTGTGGAGGAGGTGCGCTGATGGACAACCTGATCGGCAAAAAGCTGGACGGCCTGTATGAGGTGCGGGAGCTGATCGGTTCCGGCGGCATGGCAAACGTCTACAAGGCGGTCATGCTGGGGCACAACGGCCCGGTGCCTGCCGGTACCGTGGTGGCGGTAAAGGTGCTGCGGCAGGAGTATATGCACGACCCGGACCTTGTGCGCCGCTTTAAAAATGAATCCAAGGCCATCTCGCTGCTGAACCACCCCAACATCGTAAAAGTGTACGATGTATCGGTGAATGATGATCTGCAGTATATCGTGATGGAATATGTGGACGGCATGACATTGCGCGAGTACCTTAACCAGCGCGGCGGCAGGCTGACCAACCGGGAGACCGTGCACTTCATCTCCCAGATCTTAAAGGCGCTGGAACATGCCCACGCCAACGGTGTGGTGCACCGGGACATCAAGCCTCAGAACATCATGCTTTTGGACAACGGCCAGCTGCGCATGATGGATTTTGGCATTGCGCGCATCTCCCGTGCCGAGAACCAGCTGCTGAGCGGCAAGGCCATGGGCAGCGTGCACTATATCAGCCCGGAGCAGGCCAAGGGCGATGAGACCGACTGCACCAGCGATATCTACTCGGTGGGCGTGATGATGTACGAGATGCTCAGCGGTCATCTGCCCTTTGATGCAGACGACATGGTGGAAGTTGCCATCAAGCAGATCTCCGATCAGCCGAAGTCTTTGCACGAGATCGCGCCGGAGGTGCCGAATGCACTGGTGGAGATCACCGAAAAGGCCATGGCAAAGCTGCCGCAGAACCGCTACGCATCCGCCCGCGAAATGCTGGATGCGCTGGACACCTACGTGCACAACCCCTCCGTGATGTTCGAGTACAAGTATATTACAGAAGATGCTCCCGAAAAGGTGGTGAAACGTACCATGAACCAGAACCGTGCAAACCATCAGGCCGAAAAGCCTGCGCCCCGCGGCAAAAAGGCCGCACCGCGCAAGAAAAAGCGCACCATCTTCCTGCCGGCACTGTTCGGCATTACCATTGCATTTGCACTGGCGTGCCTTGCGCTGTGCTGGATGATCCTGAACGATTCCTCCAACCTGATGAACAACAAGGCCGATATCACGCTGGGCGATTATATCGGCATGACGCAGGACGAGGCTGCTGCCACCGAGCAGGTGGTCTCCGGCCAGATCAGCGTTACCTGGGAGCAGGAGTACAACAGTAACTATGCGGCGGGCTATATCTATAAGCAGTCGCCGGTGTCCGGCCGCACGGTGCGCGAGGGCCAGAATGTGACCCTGACTGTGAGCCTTGGCACCCAGTACGTTACCGTGCCGGACCTGACCAACTATGTGCAGGCCGATGCAGAGCAGCAGCTCAAGGAGCTGGGTGTCTCGGTGCTGGTAACGCAGGCTGTGGATACCTCTGTGGCATCCGGCGCGGTGATCCGCACCGACCCGGCGGCGGGCAGTCAGGTGGCTGCAGGCAGCACTGTGGTGATGTATATCAGCCGCCCGCAGGTGGCAACCACCACCAAGGTGCCCTCGCTGACCGGCATGAGCACCGCTGATGCCCGCACCCTGCTGGTGCAGAACCATCTGGGCCTTGGCAGCCAGACCGAGCAGTACAGCGATCAGCCGGTGGGCACTGTCATCAGTCAGAATCCGGCGGCAGGCTCTACCACAAAGCTGAACGGCCGCGTGAACATTGTGGTAAGCGCAGGGCCGGAGCCTGCACCGGAACCGGAAGCACCCAGCGACAGCACCACCGGCGGCGACTGGTGGAGCGGCCTGTTTGGCAGCAGCTCCTCTTCTTCCAGCACCGAGACCGGCACCGAACAGGGCACAGCGGGCAGCGGCGACCCTTCGCAGAAACCGCTGACCGACTGGTGGTCCTCGCTGCTGAGCTGACGGAGGCGTGCATGAAGGGATATATCACAAAGGGCATCGGCGGCTTTTACTATGTGAAAACGCCGGAGGGCATTGTGGAGTGCAAGCCCCGCGGCATTTTCCGCAAACAGAAGATCACGCCGGTGGCGGGCGATGAGGTGACGCTGGAGACCGAGAACGGTGCAGCCGTCATTGCCGAGATCGCACCGCGCAAAAATGTGTTCGTGCGGCCTCCGGTGGCAAATCTGGATGTGCTGTTCCTTGTGGCCAGCACCACCCAGCCCACGCCCAGCACACTGGTGCTGGATAAGCTTGCCGCCATTGCGGTGGACAAGGGCGTGCAGCCGGTGATCGTGTGCACCAAGGGCGACTTGGCCGAGGCGGAATTCCTGCGTAAGGCCTACGAAAAATCGACCCTGCCGTTCATCCGCATCGATTACAAGACCGGCGGCGGGCTGGACGAGGTGAAACAGTGGATCAGCGGCAGGCTGTGTGCGTTCTGCGGCAACTCCGGTGTGGGAAAATCCACCCTTTTGAACCACCTGCTGCCGGAAGCAGAGCGCGAGACCAGTGCCATCAGCCAGAAGCTGGGCCGCGGCCGCCACACCACCCGTGAGGTGACGATCTTTGAAGCCTTTGACGGGCGCATTGCGGATACGCCGGGCTTTGCCAGTCTGGAAGCGAACCGCGCCGGGTTCATCCCCAAGGAAAATCTGGAGCATGCATTCCCGGAGTTCGGGCCTTATCTGGGCCAGTGCCAGTTCACCGGCTGCTCCCACCGCAGCGAAAAAGGCTGTGCCGTGCGCGCCGCACTGGCCGAGGGCAGGCTCTCCCAGACCCGGTACGACAGCTACTGCGCCATGTACGAGGAAGTCAAGGACGTGAAGGATTGGCAGCGCCCGAAAGTATAAAGGATAAGGAAGAGATTCATGTCACGCTGTGTGATCATTTCGGCCTGCCCGGTTTCTCCGGAGCTGGCAGAGGCCCTGCGGCCGGACGACTTTATCATTGCCTGTGATGCAGGCTACCGCAACTGCGCACCTCTGGGGCGTAGACCCAACATCATCGTGGGCGACTTTGACACCGCCCCCTGCCCGGAACAGCAGGACGACGATATCATCGTGCTGCCCCATGTGAAGGACGATACCGACACCGAGTATGCCGCAAAGCTGGTCTCGGAAAAGGGCTTTGACGAGGTGCTGCTGCTGGGCGGCCTTGGCGGCAGACGGGTGGAGCACACCCTTGCAAACCTGTGCACCGGCCTTGGGCTGGAACAGCGCGGTGTGCGCACTACCCTGCTGGATGAGCGCAGCCGCATCACCTACGTGATGCCCGGCGAGACCCGCCGCTACCCGAAGGAGAAGTACTTCTTCTTCTCGGCCTTCCCGATGGAGGGCAGGGCGCAGGGCGTGTGCGAGCGCGGCTCCTACTATGAGCTGACCGATGCGGAGCTGACCGCCAGCTACCCGCTGGGCGTCAGCAACGAGTACGCTGCCGGGTCGGACTGCATCACCATCTCCACCCGCAGCGGTGCGCTGGTGGTGGTGGAGACCATCGCAGACTGAGCGCTGCTGCCCTTGCCGGAACGTTCCGGTCCCTGCCTGCATAGGATGGGCCAGAAAACGGAAAGGCGGGGAGCATATGCAGGTAGTTGTGATCCGAAGCCCCAAGGCGCTGCGCGGCATTCTGCGCAGACTGTTCGGCATTCAAAAACAGTAAAAAAGATCCCCTCGCTGCTGGTCGGCGGGGGGATCTTGCTTCATAATACTCCTTTTTATTGCGTCAGGGCGTTGTAACAGGCATCGAACGCCTGCATAAAACCAGTGATCTCCTGTTCCGTGGTCAGGTGGCTCAGGCTGATGCGCCACGAGGACAGCGCGTTGCGCCGGTCATGGCTCACGGCAAACACGGCGCGGGAAGGCAGGCCGTCCGAAGAGCAGGCCGATTTGACCGAGACGCATACGCCCCTGGCATCCAGCTCCCGCTGGAACACGGTGCCCTTCACGTTCTGTACGCTCAGGTTTAAAATCTGCGGCACGGCGGTGTCCGGGCTGTTGATGCGCACCTTGGGGTATTGGGCAAGCCCGGTGCGCAGGCGGGCGTTCAGGGCGCGGATGTGCTCCACCCGGGCGGGCAGCTCGGTGACGGCCTTTTCCAGTGCCAGCGCCAGCGAACAGGCCAGCGCCACGGTGGGGGTGCCGCTGCGGTAGAGGGTGGTGCTCTCGCCGCCATGGATGAGCGGCTCCAGCGCAAGGCCGCGCCGCTTGACCAGCACACCGATGCCGTTCAGCCCGTAGAATTTGTGGGCGGTCAGGCTCATGGTGTCGATGCCCGCAAAGCTGACCGGCAGCTTGCCCACGGCCTGTGTGGCATCCACATGGAAGTGGCAGTGGGGGCAGGCCTTCAACATTTCCGCGATCTCGGCCACCGGCTGCACCACGCCCAGCTCACTGTCTACGGCAGTAACGGCCACCAGAATGGTGTCCGGGCGCAGCAGTTCTTTCAGGTGGGCAAGGTCCACCGTGCCGTCCTGCCGGATGTCCACAAGGTCGATCTCGTAGCCCTGCTCTTGCAGGGCGGTCAGGCTGCCGCTCACCGAGGAGTGCTCCAGCGGGGTGGAAATGATGTGCCTGCCATGGTGGCGCTCCAGCCGGGCGATGCTCTTGATGGCAAAGTTGTTGGCCTCGCTGGCACCGGATGTATAGATGATCTCGGCGGGCTGCACATTCAGACTGCGGGCAATGCTCTGGGTGGCGGCATCGATGGCAGCCTTTGCGGCAGTGCCTGCTGCGTGGCGGGAATTGGCATTGCCCGGGCAATTGCGCTCCACCTCGCAAAAGCGCTGTAAAACCGCTTCGTCTACCGGGGTATTGGCGGAATAATCCAGATAGATCATAAACTCTCCTGATAATTCTCTTATAATACAGATTACAATGGTAGGCTATATTATAGTGCGCTTTGGGCCGGATTGCAAGAGAAGCGGCGCAAACTTCCGGGCTGGAAATACAGGAGAATTAAGCAAAATGGTTGCACGGCGGCAAAAAGTCTGCTATAATCTCTTGAAGGACTGCCCGCTGCGGCCTTTTGCGGGGTTTTTGGCGGCGGTTTGGAAAGAGCCTGAATGAAAGGGGAGCGCACCATGCTGCACAAGAATCATCGACTGCGCTGTATTGCACTTCTCATTTCCGGGCGGGATCATTGTTCCCAAATTTCAGGGGCATTGCCGTTTTGCTGACGGCGGTGCCTCTTTTTTTGGGGCTGCGAGTTCTGTAGGAGGCAGAAAAACTTCATGAGCGAAAAGATCGATTACTCCAAAGGCATTTACGACGCGCGCCAGCTGGGCGCAGGCCGCATGTTCATTCTGGGCGTGCAGCACATGTTTGCCATGTTCGGCGCAACGGTGCTGGTGCCGCTGCTCACCGGCCTGAGCGTTTCCACCACCCTGCTGTGCGCAGGTCTGGGCACCCTGCTGTTCCACCTCATTACCAAAAAGAAGGTGCCTGCATTCCTCGGCTCCTCCTTTGCGTATCTGGGCGGCTTCTCCATCGTGGCCCCCATGCTGGCAGATGCAGACGGCAACCTGACCGTTGCCAACACCAAGATGCTGCCCTACGCCTGCGCCGCCGTCGCATTTTCCGGTCTGGTGTATCTGGTGGCCAGCCTGCTGATCTCCACCTTCGGCATCCGCCGCATCATGCGGTTCTTCCCGCCGGTGGTCACTGGCCCCATTATCATTTCCATCGGCCTGATCCTGGCCCCCTCTGCTATCAAAAACTGCCAGTCCAACTGGATCCTGGCCTTTGTGGCACTGGGTGTCGTGATCGTGTGCAACATCTGGGGCAAAGGCATGGTCAAGATCCTGCCCATCCTCATCGGCGTGCTGGTGTCCTATGCAGTGGCACTGGTGACCGGTGCAGTGGACTTCCAGCGCATTTCTGAGGCTGCATGGGTGGGCATCCCTCTGCACAAGGAGGCCATGGGCCTGTTTGCCATCGACGGCAGCCCGGAGTTCATCAGCGCACTGTTCACCATCATCCCCATTGCACTGGCAACTATGATGGAGCATGTGGGCGATATCGCCGCCATCAGCGCAACCGTGGGCCACAACTATATCAACGACCCCGGCCTGAACCGCACCCTGCTGGGCGACGGCCTGGCAACCACCATGGCCGGCCTGCTGGGCGGCCCGGCCAACACCACCTACGGCGAGAACACCGGTGTGCTGGCTCTGAGCAAGATCTACGATCCGCTGGTCATCCGCATTGCGGCTGTCCTGGCCATCATCCTGAGCTTCAGCCCCAAGTTTGAGGCTGTCATCAACACCATCCCCACCGGCATCATCGGCGGCATCAGCTTTGTGCTGTATGGCATGATCTCCGCCATCGGTGTGCGCAACGTGGTGGAGAACCGCGTGGACTTTACCAACAGCCGCAACCTGATCGTGGCTGCTGTCATTCTGGTGTGCGCACTGGGCTTCAACTCTGTGGGCGGTGTCAGCTTTGCCGTTGCAGGTGTCACCATCAACCTGTCCGGTCTGGCTGTGGCCGCGATCGCAGGCATCCTGCTGAACGCTATCCTGCCCGGCAACGACTACGAGTTTGATGCTGCCGACGGCTCCGAAGCCGCTACCAGCAGCAACCTGCAGGTCTGATCTCCCATATAATAAGCAAGAACAAGGCAGAAGCCGTCCTGTGTGTGCAGGGCGGCTTTGCTGTTTTTAAGGTGCACAGGGCAAAGCACACAGTTTTTGATGATGGTTTTTAGTGACCCTGCCGGAATTTATCTGTAAGGCAAAATAAATAGGAATTATTCTTAAAATTATCCTTGACTAACTAGGAATTATTCGCTATAATAGAGCCATGACAAGGGCCGGTGAGTACCAACACCGCCCAGCCTGTTTTCTAACTGATATAAAAAGAATGATGGAGGTCTATTCTTATGAAGAAGTACGTTTGCACCGTTTGTGGTTACATTGCTGAAGGCGAGATCCCGGCACAGTGCCCCGTCTGCAAGGCTCCTGCTTCCGCTTTTGTGGAGAAGACCGGCAACACCTACGTCACCGAGCATGTTGTGGGCATCGGCAAGGCCGAGGGCGTGCCGCAGGAGATCGTGGATGGCCTGCGCGCAAACTTTGAGGGTGAGTGCAGCGAGGTCGGCATGTATCTGGCAATGGCTCGTGTGGCTGAGCGCGAGGGCTACCCCGAGATCGCTGAGGCTTACAAGCGTTATGCCTACGAGGAAGCAGACCACGCATCCCGCTTTGCAGAGCTGCTGGGCGAAGTTGTCACCGACAGCACCAAGAAGAACCTGATGATGCGTGCCGAGGCCGAGTGCGGCGCATGTGCAGGCAAGATGGATCTGGCCAAGAAGGCAAAGGCCCTGAATCTGGATGCCATCCACGACACCGTTCACGAGATGGCAAAGGACGAGGCCCGTCACGGCCGCGGCTTTGAGGGCCTGCTGAAGCGCTACTTCAACACCGAAGTCTGATAAGGTTTCCCCGGTTATCCATTCTGACCGCTGCATGGCTTTGCCGCTGTGCAGCGGTTTTTTTGTTTAACCTACGGAACTGTTCCGTTGACAGGCACAGCGGCGGCGGGTTATAATTTATCTCGTGTTCAATGAACTGCGAAAGGGGAGACGGGGGAATGAAAAACGGACACATCACCCGGCAAAAGACCCCGGCGGGCCGCTACGCCCTGCTGGACGAGCTGCGCGGGCTGGATCTGGTCAGCATGATGCTGTACCATGCCTGCTGGGACATGATGTTCCTGTTCGGCATCTGGATGGACTGGTACGCGGGAATGCCGGGGCGTCTGTGGCAGCAGACCATCTGCTGGGTGTTCATTCTGCTGTCCGGCTTCTGTGCGCCCTTTGGGCGGCATATGCTGCGGCGCGGTGTTACCGTGTTTGCCGCCGGAGCGCTGGTAACGGCGGTGACGCTGGTGTTCATGCCGGGAAACCGGGTCATTTTTGGCGTGCTGACCTTTCTGGGTACGGCCATGCTGCTGACCGGTGTGCTGGAACCGCTGCTGAAAAAAGTGATGCCCGCTGTGGGCCTTGCGGTGTCGGCGGTGCTGTTTGCGGTGTGCTACCCGGTCGGCTCGGGCTGGGTGGGCCTTGGCGGCTGGAAGCTGATGCTGCCGCAGAGCCTGTATGCCAACTACTTTACTGCATTTTTTGGCTTTTACCCGGACTGGTTCTACTCCACCGATTACTTTGGCCTGCTGCCGTGGCTGTTTTTGTTCTGGGCGGGATACTACCTGCACAAGGCGGTGGGCCGCAGACGCATGGAGCCGCTGCGCCGCCCGGTGTGCCCGGCGCTGGGCTGGATGGGCCGGCACTCGCTTTTGCTGTATCTGCTGCACCAGCCGGTGATCTACGGCGTACTTTCGGCCGCGGCAGTTCTTTTTGCATAAAAGGCTTGACACCGCCGGGAAGCTGTGGTATTCTATCGGTGGTTAGAAGATACTAACCAAATGGGGATGCGTCTGCGTGGTTGGACGCATTTTCATGGAACATAAAGTTAGATATATCTAACTAATATTGATTTGAGAGAGGACGATCTTTATGAGCAAAGTAGCAGTCGTATTCTGGAGCGCAACCGGCAACACTGAGACCATGGCAAACTGCGTGGCAGAGGGTGCAAACGGCACCATCGTGCCCTGCAGCGAGATGAACGCCGCAAAGCTGGCTGAGTTTGATGCAGTGGCTTTTGGCTGTCCCGCAATGGGTGCTGAGCAGCTGGAGGAGAGCGAGT
>ULRL01010315.1_pt1 | contig 12601 bp, 8 predicted proteins | sample 1955391 | NCBI WGS metagenome assembly ULRL01 (sample SAMEA4835681, study PRJEB28245) | human gut metagenome | biome: gut microbiome; material: fecal sample | place: Denmark | collected 2008
TACCGCACCCGCTACAAACAGTCCGCTGTGGAACAGGTTCCCCGCCTTCACTGCGGAGAGGCCGAAAAATACGACAGGGAGCAAATCGACGAACGCCATCGGGGCGCTGAAGCCCTCGGGGATGGTCTCTCTTGTCATGCGGTTTCTCGCTTTTCTGCTCATGGCGTCCTCCGTGATGATTTTTCTCTGCTTCTTATTCTGCCCCAAAGCGGCGGACAGGCGCGGCGGATGATCCGCCGCGCCTGCGTTTTCTAAAAAATTCTTTTACACGCGCTTCCACTTTGCGCCGCCGGGCATGTCGGTCACTTCGACACCCTGCGCCTTGAGCTCGTCGCGGATGCGGTCAGCCTCGGCAAAATTCTTCGCCTTCTTGGCCTCCGCGCGCTGGCGGATCAGGTTCTCGAAGCCCTCGTCCGCCGTGCCGTCCTCAGAGACGACCGTAAAGCCGCCCGCGCTCTGCTGCGCGGCCGCCTTTTCCTTCTTTTCGCGCTCGGCCTCCGCCTTTTTGAGAAGGTCGAGGCTCAGCACCGTGTCATAGTCGCCGATGATGGCGAGCTTCGTCGCGCCCGTGGTCTTGGCCTTGAGCACGTCGTAGAGCGCGGTCACGCCCATGGCGGTGTTGAGGTCGTTGTCCATTTCCTTCATGAACTTTGCGCGGTACTCGGCGCGAACGGCCTCGTCCACGCCGCCCTCGTCCTTGATGTTCGCGATCTTCGCGATGAGCTTGTTGTACGCGGCGACCGCATTGTCAAGGTTTTCCCACGTGAAGACAAGACTCTTGCGGTAGTGGCTCTGTAAGCAGAAGAAACGGTACGCCAGCGGGTCATAGCCCTTTTCCTCAAGCAGCGAGACCGTCAAAAATTCGCCCTTGGATTTAGACATCTTGCCGTGCGAAGTGTTGAGATGCGCCACGTGGCACCACTGGAGGCACCAGGGATGACCGAGGTAGCTCTCGCTCTGCGCGATCTCGTTCGTGTGGTGCGGGAAGGCGTTGTCCACGCCGCCGCAGTGCAGGTCGAGGTATTCGCCGTTGTACTTCATCGAAATGCCGGAGCACTCGATGTGCCAGCCCGGATATCCGACGCCCCAGGGGGAATCCCACTTGAGCGCCTGATCCTCGAACTTGGACTTCGTGAACCAGAGGACGAAGTCGTTCTTGTTCTTCTTGTTCTCATCCTCCTCCACGCCTTCGCGCACGCCGACGGCGAGGTCTTCCTCGTTGTGGTCGTTGAAGATATAGTAGCGAGAGAGCTTGCTCGTGTCGAAGTACACATTGCCGCCGGCGATATAGGCATAGCCGGTGTCGAGCAGCTTCGTGATGATCTTGATATAATCGTCGATCAGGCCCGTTGCGGGCTGGACGACGTCGGGGCGCTTGATGTTGAGCTTCTTGCAGTCGGCGAAGAACGCGTCGGTATAGAACTTGGCGATCTCCATGACGGTCTTGTGCTCGCGCTTGGCGCCCTTGACCATCTTGTCCTCGCCCTCATCGGCATCGCTCGTCAGGTGGCCGACGTCGGTGATGTTCATGACGCGGTTCACGCTGTAGCCCGAAAAGCGCAGGTACTTTTCCAGCACGTCCTCCATGATGTAGGAGCGCAGGTTGCCGATGTGGGCAAAGTGGTACACGGTCGGGCCGCAGGTGTACATCTCCACATGGTTCGGCGTATGGGTCTTGAATTCTTCCTTTTTATGGGTCGCGGAATTGTATAAATACATGATAGATCTCCTTTGAGAAGATGAAATAACGGATTTAGTCCGCCTCTTTGAAGACGTCGAGGTTCTTTGCGAAATACTCAATGCCGGAGTACACGGTCGTCGCCACGATGACCGCGATGCACACGACATTCAAAAGGTTGCTCTGGAACACCAGCATCAGGCACAGGCACACCATGGTCGAGGCGGTCTTCACCTTGCCCGACCACGCGGCCGCGATGACACGCCCCTGCTCCACGGCGACAAGGCGCATACCGGAAACGGCAAATTCGCGCAGCAGCACGATGGCGAGACACCAGCCGGGCATCTGCCCACATTCGACAAAGTAGCACATTGCCGCCATGACGAGCATTTTGTCCGCCAGCGGGTCCATGAACTTGCCGAAATTTGTGATCTGATTATAGTGGCGGGCGATGTAGCCGTCGGCAAAGTCCGTCAGGCACGCGACAATGAAAATACCGAGCGCCCACCATCTCGCACCCGCGAAGTCCAGGTACAGCACCACTAAGAATACGGGGATCAGCGCAATGCGCATGATCGTCAGCTTGTTTGCAGTTGTCATATCTCTCTTTCCTCCTGCCCTGCAGGGCATTTACTTATTCGACCGCTTCGCCGGTCAGCTCGCCGTCCATCGTGCCGGTCAGGCGGACGTTGACGAACTCGCCTGCCATGATATCACGTTCTGCGGAAAAGTAGATCTTTCCGTCGATATCCACGGATTCGGCGTAGCTGCGGCCGACAAAGGACTGCGCTTCCTCACTCCAGCCCTCGCACAGCACTTCGCGCACATCGCCGAGGACGGATTCATTGTATTCGTCGATGATATCGCTCTGCACGTCGACTAAAAGCTCCGTGCGGCGCTGGGCCTCCTCCATCGGAACGTGCTCCATCGTCGCGGCCTTTGTCCCCTCCTCGGGCGAGAACGGGAACACGCCCGCGCGCTCGATCTTCTCCTCGCGCAGGAAGTCGCAGAGCTCTTCGAACTCCTTCTCCCCCTCGCCGGGAAGACCGGCGATGATCGACGTCCGCAGCACAAGGCCTGGGATGCGCGCGCGCAGGTCGTGGAACACCTTGCGGATGCTCTCTTTCGTGTCGCGGCGGTTCATCGCCTTCAAGATGTCGTCGTTGCAGTGCTGGATGGGGATATCGAGATACGGCACGATCTTCTCTTCCTGCGCGATCGTGTCGATGAGCTCATCGGTGATGTCATCGGGATAGAGGTAGTGTAAGCGGATCCAGTGGAAATCGAGCTTGCACAGCTCACGCAGGAGTGCGGCAAGTTGGTGCTCGCCGTTCAAGTCCGTGCCGTAGCGCGTGATGTCCTGCGCGATGACGATGAGTTCCTTCACGCCCGCGGACGCAAGCTCGCTCGCCTCGTCCAGAAGTTCGTTCATCGGGCGGCTGCGGTAACGGCCGCGCAGGCGCGGAATGACGCAGTAGGCACAGCAGTTGTCGCAGCCCTCGGCGATGCGCAGGTACGCATACCACGACGGCGTGGACAAAATGCGCGCGCCGCCCTGCACGCAGTTCTGAATGTCGCCCATGTAGCAGGGGCGCAGCCCGCCGGGCGCCATGACCTCATCGACCGCGCGGGCGATCTCGCCGTAGCTGCCAGTGCCGAGCACCGCGTCGACCTCAGGCAGCTCATGGAGCACATCGTCCTTGTAGCGCTGCGCCATGCAGCCGGTGACGATGATCTTTTTGAGCTTGCCCTCTTTTTTGAGCTCCGCCATCTCTAAGATATTATCGATGGCCTCCTCGCAAGCAGAAGCCAGAAAGCCGCAGGTGTTGACCACGGCCACGTCCGCCCCCTCGGGCGAGAGGACGACGTTGTGTCCCGCGTGCTGCACCGTGGCCATCATCTGCTCGCAGTTGACCTGATTTTTGGCGCAGCCCAGGGAAATGAAAGAAACATTATAGGGCATAGAACCCCTCCTGATCGTAAACTAATTGTAAAAAACAGCCAAACGACTACTCTTCGTAATCGAATTCCGTCGCATTCTCGCTGATTTGGGCGATTGCCGCGCGCACATCGCGCCACGCAAAGCCCCGCCGCAGCAGCATGTCAGACAGTCGCTTGCGCCCCTTTTCATCGAGCGCGCGGCCCTTTGTCTTCTGCGCGATCACGCGCGCGATGGCCTCCTGCGCGTCGGGCGACTTTGACAGCGCGTCCTCCCACAGTTCGCGCGGCACGCCGCGCCGGTAGAGCTCATCGCGAATTTTCGCCTCGCCATAGCCCATGCCGCCGTAGTGGCGCACAAGCATTGCGGCATACTCCGCGTCGTTGAGTGCGCCGATCTCCTCGAGCCAGTCGCACGCCGATTCGGCGTCGGCTTCGACCGCCCCCTTTTCCCTGAGCTTTTTCGCAAGCTCTTTCCTTGACAGCGGGCGGGACGAGATCATGTTCGCCGCGCGCACGCGCGTTTCGCTCCGCGCACCGGACTGCTGCAATTCTACCACAGTCCTATCGTCAATGTCCAGTCCTATACATAAACCGAAACGCAGAAGCTCGCTCTCGGTGATCTGGAGGAGGTCTCCCCCCTCCAGATACACGAGAACGCGCTCCTGCTTATGCTTCGATCGTTCGATCTTCTCAATCTTCATCCTTGAAATCGTCGGCGCTGACATCCACGGCGCGGCCCGCGGCCTTCGCCGCCACGCGGGACTGGCCCGTCATCAGCTTGTCGAAGTTGCGGCGGATCTCCGCTTCGAGGTTGTCGGCGATCTCGGGATTGTTTTTCAGATACTGCTTGGCCGCGTCGCGTCCCTGACCGATGCGCGTTTCGCCCATCGAGTACCACGAGCCGCTCTTCTGCACCAATCCGAGCTTGACGCCGAGGTCGATCAGTTCGCCGATGAGCGAGATGCCCTCGCCGTACATGATGTCGAACTCCGCCTCGCGGAACGGGGGTGCCATCTTGTTCTTCACGACCTTGGCGCGCGTACGGTTGCCGATGATCTCGCTGCCGTTTTTCAGCGCCTCGATGCGGCGCACATCGATACGCACGCTCGAATAGAACTTGAGCGCGCGGCCGCCGGTCGTGACCTCTGGGTTGCCGTACATGACGCCGACCTTTTCGCGCAGCTGGTTGATGAAAATGACGATGGTGTTCGTTTTGCCGACCGCGCCGGTCAGCTTGCGCAGCGCTTGCGACATGAGGCGCGCGTGCAGACCGACAAAGCTGTCGCCCATCTCGCCCTCGATCTCCGCGCGCGGCACGAGCGCCGCGACGGAGTCGACCACGATGACGTCGATCGCGCCGGAGCGCACGAGCGCCTCGGTGATCTCAAGCGCCTGCTCGCCGGTGTCCGGCTGGGAGACGAGCATATCCTCGACCTTGACGCCAAGCGCGCGGGCATAGGTGATGTCGAGCGCGTGCTCGGCGTCGATGAACGCGACCTCGCCGCCCGCCTTCTGCGCCTGGGCGAGCACATGCAGCGCCAGCGTCGTCTTACCGGAGGATTCAGGACCGTAGATTTCGATGATACGGCCCTTGGGCAGACCCCCGATACCGAGCGCCAGGTCGAGCGCCAGCGAGCCCGTGGAGATGGCCTCCACATTGCTCACGGTGTTGTCGCCAAAGCGCATGATCGAGCCCTTGCCATAGGTGCGCTCGATCTGCTGCATCGCGGTCTCGATCGCCCGCTTCTTGTCGTCGGCCATCGCCGCAGCTGCCTTCGTCTGAGACTTTTCTGCCATGTTCGCGTTCCTCCCGATTCTTTATGTAAACTAAATTTGCTTCAAATGGTCTCCACGCGCGTGCCGTACACCACGCGGGGGATGTTGTTGAGGTCCTTGACGATCTGAATGTCGCCAAAGCCGTGCGAGCGCATGATGCGCAGCACCTGATCCGCCTGCCCGATGCCGACCTCGAAAAAGAGCATGCCGTTTTCACACAGGGCATCGCGCCACTTTTCGCAGATCACACGGTAGAAGTCGAGCCCGTCCGCGCCGCCGTCAAGCGCAAGGCGCGGCTCGTGCTCGCGCACGGAAGCGTCGAGCGTGTCGATGTCCGCGCTCGGGATGTACGGCGGGTTGCTGACCAGAAACTGGAACTCGCCCAGCGTGCGCGCGGGCTTTTCCCGCGCGTCGATCTTCAGGCTTGCCACCCGCGCCGTCAAGCGGTTGCGGCGGATGTTCTGCCGGCAGATCTTGAGCGCCTCTTCGTCATATTCGCCGAGCAGCACGCGCGCGTTCGGCAGGTTTGCCGCCGCGGCAAGGCCGATGCATCCGCTGCCCGCGCAGAGATCCAGAATGCGGCAGGCCCCCGCGCCGCGCGCCGCGTCGATGAGCTTTGTCGCCAGTACCTCGGTATCCGGGCGCGGGATGAGCACCGCGGGCGAAATGTCGAGCGGCAGGCCATAGAACTCCCACTCGCCGATGAGATACGCCACCGGCTCGCCCGCCAAGTGGCGCTTGACGAGCTCGCGCGCACTCTTCTCCACCTCGGGCGAGGCGTAGAGTGAGCCGTCGCGCACCAGCTCCTCGCGCGTTTTTGCCGCCGCGGCGCAGACGAGCTCGCGCGCCGACTGCGTCGCCTCCTCGTCGCCCGCGCGCCTCAGCTCCGTGCGCAGGTCCAGATAGAGATTATTATACGTCGTTGCCATGCTTACCACGCATCCTTGCCTTTTTCTTCGGGAATGACCAGCTCGAGCGCGCGGATGGCGACCTCGAGCATGCTGTCGTCCGGCTCGTTGGTCGTAAAGTTTTGCAGCCACAGGCCCGGACGCGCCAGAAAGCGCGTCACCTTGTTGTCGTGCCCGCCGACGTAGCGGTTGAACTCATACGTCACGCCCACGATTGGAATGAGCAGCAGCAGGTGCAGCGCCATGCGCACCCACATGTTGCGCCAGTTGACAAAGCTGAAGACAAGGCTCGAGACTAAAATCGACACAACCACGACCACAAAGAGAAAGCTCGTGCCGCAGCGCGGATGGTGGCGCGGCTGGATGCGGCAGTTTTCGACCGTCAGCGGCAGCCCCGCCTCGTAGCAGAAGATCGTCTTATGCTCCGCGCCGTGGTACTGGAACACGCGGTAGATGTCCTTCTGCTTGGAGCACAGGATCATGTAAGCGAAGAAGATCACGAGCTTGATGACGGATTCGACCAGATTGTGCACCGCCGCGCTCTTGATATACGGGTCGATAAAGCCGGCCAGAAACGTCGGCAGCAGGAAAAAGAGCAGGATCGTCAGCCCCAGCGACAGAAAGACCGCCAGCGCCGTGATGAATTTCTGCATTTTTTCGTTGCCGAGCTTTTTTTCGAGCCACTGGTCGAATTTGCTCGGCTCGGCGACGTCCTCGTCGGGGAAATAGTCCGCCGAAAACATCAGCGCCTTGACGCCCTTGACCATCGAATCGACGAACGTCACCGCGCCGCGGATGATGGGTAAGCCCAAAACGGGGTACTTGTCGCGCACGAGCGTCAGCTCCTCGACCTTTTCGACCAGCCCGTCCGGCGAGCGGACGACAATAGCCTGCTTGCCCGGACCGCGCATCAAAACTCCCTCGATCAACGCCTGTCCGCCGATGCTCGTGCGGAACTTGGACGCGGAAGCCTTGTTTTTTGCTTCTTCTGCCATGAATGGTTCTCCTTTTTCTATGCGATATCATACCACGGGTTTTGCGAGAATGCAACACCCGTTCTATTTTTCACGACATGGGCAGCGAGATCGTCACGACCGCGCCGCCGCCCTCGGCGTTGGCGATGTCGAACGTGCCGCCGTGCAGGCGCACGATCTCGTCACACACGGCAAGGCCGATGCCGCTGCCGCGTGCCTTCGACGAGCCCTTGTAGAATTTCTGCTTGACGAACGGCAGCTCCTCCTCCGGGATGCCGGGGCCGTAGTCGCGCACGCGGATGACAAATTTTCCATCCTCGCACGCGGCGCTCACGTCGATGCGCTTTCCCGCGCCGCCGTGCTTGGCCGCGTTGTCGAGCACATTGCAGAAGACCTGCTTCATGCGCTCGCTGTCTGCCACGATCGGCGGCACATCCTCGTCAGGGCCCTTGTAGCTGACCTCGATGCCCTCCTGCCGGAAGAGCTCGAAATAGGTGTAGACTGCGTCCTCGAGCTCGCTGGCAAGATCGACGCTCTCCACGCGCAGCGTGAAGCGCCCGTCCTGCATCTTCGTGAATTCGAGCAGCTCCTCGACCATCGTCGTCAGGCGGCGGGACTCTTTCAAAATGATGCCGAGGCCGCGCTTCGTCTGGTCGATGTTCGCGCCCGGGTCAGCGGAAAGCGTCTCTGCCCAGCCGCTGATGGCGGTCAGCGGCGTTCGCAGCTCGTGCGAGACCGACGAGATGAATTCCTGCTGGATCTTCTCGGCCTGGCTGATCTTGAGTGACATGTCGTTGATGTTGTCGACCAGCTCGCCGAGCTCGTCGCGGTAATGGTTCTCGATCATGATGCCGTAGCTGCCGCCCGAAATGCGGCGTGCCGCGTCGCTCACGACTGCGACGGGCTGGACGACGTTGTTGATAAAAATAGCATTCGATGCCGCAATCAGCGCCATGCACACGAGTGCCGCCGCCGAAGCGAGCAGCGACTCGACCAACACGCGATGCTGCGCCTCGCGCAGCGATGTCACGTACCGCAGCACGCCGACGACGCGGGAGTTAAAAAACAGCGGATACGACACCGCGAGGATATTCTCCCCCGTCTGCGGATCGCGGCCCTGAAACGACGCCATTTTACCGCCGATCGCGCTGTCAACGTCGCTCGTGCCGGGCAGCGTGCCCGCCGTCAGCCCGTAGGACGAGACCTGCACGCGTCCGTTCGTGTTGATGAACTGGAGCTCGATCGTGTCCTTTTCTTCGAACGTTTCGGCGGAGTACGACGCGAGGCGGTAATATTCGCTGTAGCTCTTCACGCCGTAGCCCGTGAAGGTCTCCGCCGCGATACGCGCGCGGCTCTCAAGGCCCGAGCGCATCGCATTGTAATAGTATTCCTGCACGCCCACGCTGAAAAGCGCCACCGCCAGCACCAGCAGCAGCAAGATCGGCAGCACCGCCGAAAACATCCACCGCTGACGAAGGCCACGGATGTGCAGCGCCGAAGCAAAGCCTTTTCGATTGTCCGGCATCGCTGCCCCTCCTTCGTTCGGTGCGCTCACACCGTCCATTTATAACCAAAGCCCCACACGGTGGAGATGTACTTCGGCTCCTGCGCGTCATCTTCGATCTTGAGGCGCAGGCGGCGGACATTCACGTCCACGATCTTGAGCTCGCCAAAGTAGCCCTTGCCCCACACGGCGTCGAGAATTTCCTCGCGCGCGAGCGCCTTGCCGCTGTTTTCCATAAAGAGCTTGACGATCGCGTACTCGATCTGCGTCAGCTTGACGCGCTCGCCGTTTTTTTCAAGCGTCCGGTTCGTCAGGTTCAGCAGAAACGGCGGCTGATACAACTCTCCGGTATGCGTGGCCGGCGTGTTTTCGCCCATGCGGCGCAGCAGCGCGTCCACGCGCGCGGTGAGCTCGGCGGGCGAAAACGGCTTTGTCACATAGTCGTCCGCGCCGGTCATCAGACCCGTCACCTTGTCCATCTCCTGCGTGCGCGCCGTCAGCATGATGATGCCGACCTGCGCGTTCGACATGCGGATGCGGCGGCAGACTTCGAACCCGTCGATGTCCGGCAGCATGATGTCGAGCAGGCACAGCTTCGTGTCGGGATTTTCCTGCAATTTTTGAAGCGCCTCCTCGCCGCACTCAGCCTCCACGACCTCGTAGCCCGCACGCTGCAAATTGATGACAATAAAACTACGGATACTGGCTTCATCCTCCAGCACCAGCACTTTTTTCATATCGTTTCTCCTCTCAGTTGTCTCCCATCGTCCATTCCGCCGTGATGAGCGAGAAGCGCTCGCGCAGCGATTGCTCATCAAGCGTGATATTCCATGCATCGCCGATCCGTGCGGCGTATACCGCCTCCACCTGCTGCGTGAGCACAAAGCGGCTGCCGATGTTGGCAAGTCCCTCGCGCGCCTCGCCCGTCAGGGTGTAGACGGTGAGCAGTTTCTCTCTCAGTCCGCCCTCGCCCGCGCGGTAGAAGGACACAGCGGTCTCGCCGCTGCCCGCGCTGCGCTCGACGGTCAGATGGTCCTTGTCCCACTCGTCCGGCAGCACAAGGCTCCAGCCGTCCGCCACATTGTGGAAGCAGCTCTGCACGTCCGTCACCGTGCCGTCGATGCTGTACTGCTCCCAGACAACGTAATACTGCAGCTCGCTCTCGCGGTCAAAGCGCTGCAAGGGACGCGTCTTCGGTGCTTCGGTCACGCCGTCGCTGTTTTCATCGCGCGGGAAAAGGCCGAGGAAAATTTCCTCCGCGGGTACCTGATTTGCATCCGCGCCGAGGGCGATGTTCTGCAGCCGCCCGCCCTTGAGCGCCAGCACGTCCGTCACGGTCAGGTTGTCGCCCGTCACGCCCGTCACGAACAGCGCGTTCTCCCCGCCCGTCAGCGTGCCGGCCGTCAGGCGGCTCAGCTCCGCCACCGAGGCGGACAGGCGCAGCGAGGACTTCGCGTGCAGCGCGCCGTCATCCCAGTCGTAGTAATCGACGCGCGCCGTACTCTCTTCGTCGCTGCAAATAATTAAAAGTTCCTGCTTCCCGTCGCCGTTCATGTCGAGGTTCGCGTAACGGGAATAGCCCGTCGTCAAAAGCGACTCCGACGTGCCGGGAGAGAGCGGATAGATGGCAAGCCCCTGCACATCCGAGCTGCTCTTGTAGCCGACCAGGATCTCCTTGAGCCTGTCGCCGTCCAGATCCGCGTAGTTCACGCTGTAGATCTGGCTCGATGCGCCCTCGATCACGGCGTAGCGCTCGTAGCTGTCGCCGTCGGCTTTGAAGATGTAGATCTTCATCGGCCTTTTGTCGCTCGCGCGGCGGAAGAAGGCCACCGCCTCTTCGCTGCCGTCACCATCGAGGTCGATCATCTGCACGCTCTGCAAATTGCTGCCCGACGTGGGCGCGGCATACTCCGCGCCGTTTGTGAGCAGCGCGTCGATCTGCGATTCGAGCGACTCATACTCGCCCGCGAGCTTCGGCAGGCGGTAGAGCGACGTCTCCGGCGTCGTGAACATGCAGCCCGAAAGCAGCAGTGAAAATAATCCGATCACCAGCATTTTCCCCGCGCGCTTCATTCTCTCCGCCTCCTTTTTCATACAGATACTAATACAGAGTTATCATAGCACGCCGCCGCGCAAAAAGGTAGCCCCTTTTTGCGCATTTTCCGCAAAAAAGCAGCGTTCAATGTCCTATCTAAGCCTCATCAAAGCGAAAGATGCGCCTTTTGCGCCCACCGGGCGCAAAACAGCATTCTAAAAAGCACGCATTTTGTGCTCCCCGAGCACAAAGCAGTGTCCTCGCACGCACTCCCCCGGCGCCTTTCGCGCCCTGCGGGCGCGAAACAGCCCACCGCACCCAAGCGTCGCAGACTTTCGCGTCCGCAGACGCGAAATAATTTTGATCGTCATTTCCAACGACATGCGCGTTGGAAATGACTCTTCTCAGGCCGCAAGTGTGGAATTCGCCCGCCAACGGCGGGCGAATTATGCGCGCAGCGGCCTGCAATCCCCCTCTAAAATGAAAGGGAACGGCTTTGCCGTTCCCTTTCATTTTAGAATTTGTACAATACTGTCGCCACCTGTGCCCTCGTCATCGCGCCGTTGGGGCGGAAGCTGCCGTCGTTAAAGCCCGTGAGGATGCCCATCTCGCTGAGCGTGCTCACGTACTCCGCCGCCCACGACTGGATTGCGCTGCTGTCGGTGAACTTGAGCGCGCCCTGGGCGTAGCCCTTTTCGGTCAGGCGACCGAGCATCGTCACCGCCTCCTGGCGGCTCACGTTGGCCGTGGGGTTGAAGTAGATCTTGCCCGAGCCGTCGGAACTGCCCTTGATGATGCCGAGCGAGTACATCGCCTTCGCGCCGTTCAGCGCCCAGGATGCGATCTCATTCGTATCGGCAAACGGGAGCTGCACGGAGGAATAATCCTGCGAAGAACCTAAGTAACGCGCGAGCAGCACGGCAAATTCCTGACGGCTGATGTTCGTATCCGGCAGGAAGTTACCGTTCGAGCCGTTCGAAATGCCGCTGCGCTTGAGGTACGCCACCGCGTCGTTTGCCCAGTGGTCCTTCATGTCGTTGAAGGCGGGCGTCGTGCTCGACGTGCCGGCGTTCACGCCCGCGCGGCTCAGGTTGCCGCTCGCGTCGCCCGCGACCACATTCACGCGGTGCTGCGCGCCGTCAGCGGCGGGAAGAGAAATGCTCAGCGCGCCGCTCGACTGGCTGTAGGTGTAGGACGTGTAGCTCTTGCCGTCGTAGGTCACGCGAATGGTCGGGATGGCCGCGCCGTCGATGTCATCTTTCACCGTGCCGGTCACAGTGTTGCTCGCCGCATTGTACTGGAGCGAGAGCTTCGGCGCGGTCGTATCGGTCAGGCCGCCGTAGGAGAGCACGAGCTGGTCAAGGTACACGGCGCTGATAAGCTCCGAGACGGACGAGACCGTCATGCCCGTGATCGCGGTCGCCGCGCCGAGGTTCGCCGTCAGGAGCTTCCAGCCGGAGAAGTTGAGCGCTCCCAGGTTCACGCTGCCAGTATCCGTCACCAGCGCGAGCTGCGCTCCGCTATTGTCGCCGTAGACCCAGAAGTTGAGCTGGTCGTAATTTGAAGGAATGGCATAGTTGAGGCCGATGTAGGCGTTGCCCTCGCTGCCGGTCGCATAGTCAAGCCGTGCGGAGGCGTAGCCGTTGTGCACGCGGGTCATCTCACTGTTGTAGGAGAGCATCGCACGCGTGCCGGTCGCGGTCTCAAACGAGGTCTCAAAGCCGTCGAGCGTGCGCAGGGCGCGCGCCGTCACCGTCACAGGGACCGTCACGGAAATGCGGCCGA
>ULRL01005148.1_pt1 | contig 12577 bp, 7 predicted proteins | sample 1955391 | NCBI WGS metagenome assembly ULRL01 (sample SAMEA4835681, study PRJEB28245) | human gut metagenome | biome: gut microbiome; material: fecal sample | place: Denmark | collected 2008
CCTTTAAAATAAAGAAAATGTCTTGTAACACAACAAAAAGGAGGGGCATACCTTGCGCGAAAACAGAGAGGTACATACATCGAAGCGAAAAAAACGCCCAACGGCGAAAAAATATGCGAAGCAGAGAATGACAAAGGAGGAGCACAGAAAGCACCTGAAACGCCTGTATCTCAAGACCCTTCTGATTACTCTGGCTGTCTGTCTTGCGCTGCTCGGCGCGGCTTACGGTGTATTTTTATACATGATTGGCGGTCTGGATCGTACCGAGGTGGATGAGGATAATCTTTCCGTCAATGAAAGCGTGAATGAAAAGGTCATCAATATTGCCCTTTACGGCATTGATTCCCGCAATCACGATTATAACGGTCGCTCCGATGTTGTCATGGTTGCCTCCGTCAATACCAAAACAGGGCAGGTTAAGCTGGTCTCCATCGCAAGAGATACCTATGTTGCCATCCCCGGCTACAATAACACCCGCATCAACCATGCCTTTTCCTATGGCGGGCCTGAGCTTGCCATCCGCACCCTCAATGAAAATTTCGGCTTGGATGTAACCGATTATGTCGCCGTCAATTTCGACTCCCTCGCAGAGGTGATTGATGCCATGGGCGGTGTCGAGGTGGATGTCACCGAAGCGGAGCGACAGCAAATTAACGCCTATCTTCTGTCGGGCGAGCCCCTTTACGAAACAGGCTATATCACCCTGAACGGGCCGCAGGCGGTCAGCTATTCCCGTATCCGCAAGATTGATAATGATGATATGCGTACCTCTCGCCAGAGAGAGGTCCTTGCGTCCCTCTTTGAAAAGGCGAAGGAGATTAACCCTCTGGAATACCCCTCCTATGTGCGGAAATTCGCCCCTATGGTGCAGACCTCCCTCAGCAATGATGAGCTTCTGAAATTGGCCTCCGTCGGTCTGAAGGGCAGCTCTCTCACGCTGGATCAGGCGGCGTTCCCCAATGAATATATCCACGCCGAGGGCAAAATCATCGGTAAGGCATGGTATTATATCTATGACCTTGCGCAGGCAAAGGATATGCTGCATAAGTACCTGTATGAGGATATTCCCTTTGCACAATATGCTTCCTCCGGGGACGAAGAAAAAGATTAAAAAATTTCAAAAAAAGAGTTGACAAATATTTTTTACGGGGTATAATGGGGTACAAGTTCAAAAAACAAAGGCAATGAAAAGAAGAGTACAGCCTGAAAGATTTTACAGAGAACCTCCGGTAGCTGCGAAGGAGGAAATGCGGAAGGGTTGGAAGATGGTCTTGGAGCCGCGCACCGAGAGGGTTTCCCTTTAGGCTGCGACGGGAGCGCCCGTGACAGCGCCGGAGTATCGGCAAATGCCCGTACTTGTTAAGGCAGTAATCGTGAGGTTGCTGTGAATTAGGGTGGTAACACGAAGCATATTATGCTCTCGTCCCTTTGACTGAGTGGTCAAACGGGAGGAGAGCTTTTTATTTTGCGTATAAAGAAAAGGTGGTTTGGGAAATGTCTGAAAAAGAAACGATGATTCGCTTAGAGGGTATCAAAAAGCGGTTCCGCACCAAGGCGGGCGAGCTGGAGGTGCTCCATGGCGTAAGCGCAGATATTAAAAAAGGAGAGGTGTTCGGCATCATCGGGCTGAGCGGTGCCGGCAAAAGCACACTGGTTCGCTGCATCAACCTTCTGGAGCGTCCCACAGCCGGTAAGGTTTGGCTGGATGGCGTGGAGCTGACCGCCCTTAGCGATAAGGAATTGAGAGAGCAGCGCAGACACATGGGTATGATTTTCCAGCAGTTCCATCTGCTCATGCAGAGAACGGCACTGGATAATGTCTGCTTCCCGATGGAAATTTCCGGTGTGCCGAAGGCAAAGGCAAAGGAAAGAGCCAAGGAGCTTCTGGATTTGGTAGGTCTTGCAGACCGTATGGAATCCTATCCGGCGCAGCTTTCCGGCGGGCAGAAGCAGAGAGTTGCCATTGCAAGAGCGTTGGCAACCGAGCCGAAGGTGCTGCTTTGTGATGAAGCCACCTCCGCACTGGACCCGAATACAACCGCAGGTGTTCTTTCCTTGTTAAAGGATATCAACACCCGCTTGGGTATCACGATTGTAGTCATCACCCATGAAATGAGCGTCATTCAGGAAATTTGTGACAGAGTTGCCATTATTGATGGCGGTCTGATTGCCGAGGAGGGCGGCGTGGAGGAAATCTTCCGTGCCCCCAAAACAAAAATCGGGCAGGAGCTGGTTATGCACGAGGGTACAAACCGAGAGGCATATACAGGCAAGCTGCCGTATTCCTATCGTCTGGTATTCAAGGGCGGCAGTGAAAATGAGCCTGTTCTGGGGCAGATGATGATTGAGCTGAAGAATGTCGTAAATATTCTGGCGGCAAATACAAGAACGATTGAAAATCAAGCCTTTGGTCAGATGCTGGTGCAGTTCCCCGAGGAAAAGGAAATTCGCCAGAAAATGATTCAATATCTCATAGACAGAGGCGTAGAAGTAGAGGAGGTAGAATATGTTTAAGGAAGGTATGCTTGCTCTGGTCGGGCAAGGCTTTATAGAAACCATTTATATGACAGTCATCTCTACAATTCTGGCGTATGTCATCGGCTTGCCGTTGGGCTTGGTTCTGGTTGTAACCGATAAGGATGGAATTCATCCGATTCCTTGGCTGAACAGCCTTTTGGGAATGATTATCAACTTCTTCCGTTCCATCCCCTTCCTGATTCTCCTGATTGCGCTGATGCCCTTCACAAAAATGGTGGTCGGCACTGTAATCGGCTCCAAGGCGGCGATTGTCGGTCTTTGGATTGCAGCCGCACCCTTCATCGCAAGAATGGTAGAATCCTCTTTGAAGGAAGTGGAAATCGGCGTGGTTGAGGCGGCACAGTCCATGGGTGCCTCCCCGTTTCAGATTATGACAAAGGTGCTTCTGCCCGAGGCAAAGCCCTCCCTCTTGGTCGGTGCGGCAATCAGCATCACCACAATCCTTGGCTATTCCGCAATGGCAGGTATCGTCGGCGCAGGCGGCTTGGGTGCCATTGCCATCAACTACGGCTATTATAGAAAGCAGTCCGATATTATGTATGTCATGGTCATCCTCATGGCAATCATTGTATTGGTATTTCAGGAGCTTGGCATGCGTATTTCCAAGCACACAGATAGAAGATTGTAAGCCTGCTTTTTAGGCTTCACATAAAAAAACAAAAGCAAAAGAATATTTTTTTTAAAACAAGGAGGAAACGTACTATGAAGAAATTTTTTGCAATTTTATTGGCAGGTGTGCTGACTGTTGGTCTGGCAGCTTGCGGTGGCTCTGATGATGCAGCAACAAATGATGACAGCAACAAAGAGGAAATCACACTGAAAATCGGTGCCTCTCCCACACCCCACGCTGAAATCCTGAATGCAGCAAAGGATGAACTGGCAGAAAAAGGCATCAAGCTGGATATCGTTGAATTTACAGATTATGTACAGCCTAACCTGGCAACAGAATCCGGTGATCTGGATGCAAACTACTTCCAGCACACCCCTTATCTGGAACAGTTCAATAAGGAACAGGGTACGCATCTGGTAGCAGTTGGCAAGGTTCATTTTGAACCCATGAGCATCTATGCCGGCACTGTAAAGGATCTGAAGGATATCCCCGCCGGCACAAAGGTTGGTATCCCCAATGACGCAACAAACGGCGGTCGTGCGCTGCTGCTTCTGGAAGCAAACGGTCTGATTAAGCTGAATCCCGATGCAGGCGTAACCGCAACAAAGCTGGATATCACAGAAAACCCCTACAATCTGGAAATCGTTGAAATGGAAGCTGCACAGCTGCCTCTGTCCCTGAGCGATCTGGGCTTCGCAGCAATCAACTCCAACTATGCACTGCAAAATAAGCTGACAGAGGATGACGCTCTGGCAACAGAGGATGCAGAATCCGTAGCAGCTAAAACATACGGCAACGTAGTTGTAGTAAAAGAAGGCAACGAAAATCTGCCCGGCATTGCTGAGCTGATGGAAGTTCTGCATGGTCAGACAGTGGTTGATTTCATCAATAACACCTACGGCGGCGCAGTAGCACCCCTGCAGTAAGCAATCAAAAGGTATTTGAGAAAATCGAATCAATAAAAAACAGACGAATTTGCGAAAGCGGTTCGTCTGTTTTTTTGTTGCAAAAATAAAAATTCTGCCGAAAATGAGATTTTTTTGCAACTAAAGAGAAAATTGATAAGTTTTTTCAACAAGGACATTTTTGGAAAAATATGCCTTGACAGGCGAACAATACAGATGATAAACTGCTGAAAGTTAGATACAGCTAACAATAGAATGATTCTTTGAAAACAATCATTTTTAACCTTGCAGACACAAAAAAATGTAATAGGGAAGGAAAACGAAAGGAGAATTTTATGAAGAACAAAGGAATGTACCGATTGCTTTCGGGCGTACTTTGCACATCTGTATTGTTGAGCAGTCAGGCTTATGCTGCCGCATCTGCGGATTACTCTGATTTTCCGCAGAATTGGTCCAAGGACGCAATGGAATTTGCTGTTAAAAATAATTTCATCACAGGAGTAGGCGAGGATAAAATCGCGCCGAAGGCTGCCTTAACACGCGCACAGCTGGCGGCAATCCTTTCTCGCGTGATGCAGACAGGCGCAGGCGATGTCAGCGTGCTGGATAGCTTCACCGATGCGGATAAAAATGCATGGTATGCCGGCGCCATGGCAAAGGCGGTCGAGCTGAATATCTTCTATGGCGATGGAGATTCCATCTACCCCGATCGCCCCGTAACCAGACAGGAGCTGTTCACCATTCTGGTCAGAGCCTTTTCCGTAACAGGCGGCGATGAAAGCACACTTGCATCCTATAACGACGCAGGCAGCATCAGCAGCTGGGCAAAGGCGGCAATCTCCGCAATGATTGCACAGGGCTATGCGGCAGGCTATGAGGATAAGACCCTTCGCCCCGCACAGCAGGTAACAAGAGAAGAATTTGCACAGCTTCTGCATCGCATGAGAGAGCATTATTCTTCTTCTGATACCTCTGAGGATAAAACAGAAACAAAAACAGACGATACCGCAAAAACGGATGAAACAACCAAAACCAATACTAAGAAAACCTCCGGCGGCGGCGGTTCCTCCTCCGGTGGCAGTTCCTCCTCCGGCGGCGGCTCTCATAGCGGCGGCGGCAGCGTAACCGTCAAAAAAATCGTAGATGAAACAAAAGCAACCGTGCAGTCCACCGATATGGGCACATGGCTGCCTCTGGTCTTTACAGATAGCTATACCTTCGATACCGTAGCCTCCGTAAAGGTTGGGGATATGGACGTAACAGCGGCGCTGTCCAAGGTAACCACAGACGGTACGATTGCAAAGCTGGCGCTGACAGGCAAGCCGGATAAGGTTATGATTACCGCAAAGGATGGCAAAACACAGACCATCACCCTGAACGGCACAGATGGCGCGGCGGCTGTTTATACAGGCACACAGTACCTGCCGCAGCGTGTGCTGACGCATGGCGCAGTAGCCATCTGGGATTACCACCTGACAAATTATGATACAGATGGCAATATCCGTACAGAGCCCAAGACAACCACCTTCGATCTGAATAAATCCGCAAATGCACACGCGTTCTATTCTCCCGATGCAGTGCTGCGTCAGGATGATACCGCGGATAATATTTATAAGGTAAGCGGCGAAGTAATCATCAAATTCAATTACAATACCGCAGAAGAAAAGGCATGGTTCGACGGCATCAATACCCTGCAGCTGGCAGGCTATAGCGAAAGACTGGAAAGCCTGAATAACGATCTGGAATTTAATGCAAAAGTAGCTACAAACCAATACGGTCATTACGGTCAGCTGACAATCAAGCTGGGACAGCCCAACTTCTTCAGCAACGGTCGTTACTATGTGCGCGTAAAATCCACAGCAGGTGAAACCGTACTGGTTCCTATCCACGTTGTCAATGAAAAAGCACCTAGCATGGAGCTGACAGAAATGCCCGAATCCGGTAAAAACCTGCACTTTAACGTGAAGGATATGACCTACGGCATCACAAGCCCCATCGAAAGCGTAACCCTGACAGCCCCCAACGGGAAAACAGAAAAGCTGACCTATATCGAGGATTATTACCTCTTTGGGGATACCTTCGTTCTCTATAACGATAAGGAAAACCATATTTCCTACAAAGGAAATTATAAGCTGACCATCAGCAGCAATGGCTTCCAAACCTTCGAAACAAAGTTCAATGTAAGGGAAGGGGAAGAAGCGGAGAAGACGGTTGTATATCAGTATGCAGCGAATGATGTTGATGTTGTGACCCATGCAACAGGCGGCAGCAGCAGCGGCGGCTCCTCCGAGGATGGCGGCGGCAGTAATACAATGCCTGCGAATCTGGTATTCGATACAGACCTGCTGGCAAATGCCCTGCTCCTGCATAAAATGGAACGGACAACAGCAGATGTAGAGAAGATTGTAAATTATTGGAGATATGATATCGCCGGTCGTGATTCCGTGTTCGATAAAGGCGCAACAGACTATTATAAATACAGCAGCTATATCACTGCTGTGAATACCGCGCAGACAGGGAACGCAAGCTGGCTTTCCTATGCGGATTATCTGAACAAGGTCAGCGAAAGCGAAGATGCAAAGAATCCCAATAGACCCTACGCAGTAAAAGCAATTCTGGAGGATGGTCTGCTGGGCGAAACACAGTATAACGGTGATTATGGCAAGCTGACAGCACCTGATTTCATGGTAGGCGATGCAGTAGAAGGACAGCCGGTTGTGCTGACAACAGAAAATAAAGCTTATGTTGGCGAAATCAAAGGTCTGTATCTGAATGGCGATTGGCGTATGCTGAGAGAGGATGCTTATGAGATTGATAAAACAGCAGGCACAATCACAATCAAGGCAGGCGTGCTCAAGGTTGGCGAAAATACAATCTCCATCGTTGCAACAGGCTACCAGAAGAAAGCAATCGCAATCAATAATAACAAGATGAAAGAAACAGACCTGACCCTTTCCGTAGATAAAGCATCCTTCAAGCAGGGTGAAACAGCAACACTCACCGTAGAAGGCTCGAAGGGTGATTTCCTGAAAAACCTCACAGGCGTTGCCCTGATGAAGGAGGGTAAGGTTGTAAAGAACGTACTCTATAAGGGCGCAGAAGGCTCTGCGGCTGCTTATTACGAAATTGATAAGAACGCAGCGGATGGCAACGTGCTGAAGCTGACTCTGACCGCACAGGAAGTAGAAGCAGGCGACTATACCGTTTCTCTGACAGCAAACTACTACGAGGAACCTCTGACAGCAGAGTTCAAAGTAACCGCAAAGGATGCAGAAACCGTAACAACCCCTGCATTTGACAGCTATATGCTGAATGAAGCTGACGGCTATTACAGAGTCTCCTTCAAAGGTGCTGCCGATGATGAACTCAAGGCTTACCTGAACAGCGTAGAAACGGTAACTGTTGGCAGCAAAGAGTATACAAAACAGAATTTCTCTAGCGGGAATCTGGAGGAAGATAAATTTAGAGTGGTAGCAAGCAATCCTGCTTATGGTTTTTCCGAATACGATAAACTGGATTTGGCGGCAGTCGGCGTTGATACAAGCAATGATGTTATGGTTGTCATCAAAGCGGTAGGCTATGAAGATGTAACATTCACAATCGCAAAGACAAGTGGCGGCGGCACAACCGACCCCTCTGAACCAGAAACACCCGCAAGCGTTGCAGTAGATAATTGCGTATTCAAAGCAAAGGATACTAGCGCATTCGGCGAAAATACAGACTACTACAGATTGACATTTAAAAATCTGAAAGAGACTGAGTTGCATGCGTATATCAATGCGATTACATCTGTAGAGGTAGACGGAACTGCATACAGCGAAAAAGGATACTTGGGCTTTAAAGAAAGTCAGTTCAGAAGAACAGTAATCAATTCTGCTTACAGCAGTATGTATGATGCACTGGATTTGGCGGCAAACGGTGTTGATACAAGCAAGGATGTTAAGGTTGTTATTAAGGCAACAGGCTATGCTGATTTGACCTATACCATCGAAAAGACGGGCGGCAGCACAGGCGGCGATAGCGGCGGCAGTGATGGCGGCGGTGACAGCGGTGAAGCCGAAGGCAAGGAGGCACCGACACCTGCTTCTGTTGCATATACAGTCGGTACCTTTAGTAATAGCTATGATATGATTTTTGCAAATGATGCCGGTGAAATTGATCCGTTTTTCGAAGCGATAGAGGAAATTACTGTAAATGGCGAGACATATACAAAAGCAAGCTCTAGCTTCACTTTTGGAGATACAAATTATATTTTGCGTACAGCAGATAAGAAAATCGAATTAGGCACAAAGCACTTCAGTGCATCCAGCGAAACAAAAATTGTCATTAAGGCGAAAGGATATAAGCCTTTAGAATTTACTTACAAAGCACAATAAAAATCCCCCAAAACAAAAAAAGTGATTTTCCATTTGGAAAATCACTTTTTTTCTGTGTCCATAGGGTGTCCACAGGGGTGTCCACACCCCGTCTTTTTGGTGTCCATAGGGTGTCCGGTCCTGTCCGCTTTGTCCGCAAAAGTCCACTGTTTTTATTGCTTTCCGGTCGAGCCGAGTCCGCCGCGATCCTCGTTCCCAAGGTCGTCTGTTTCCGCAAATGTCAGCGTCGGCTGATGCGCAAATATGCGGAACTGGCAGATTCTGTCATTCACCTCAATCACCGTATCCCTGAGGGCAAATGCCGGCATGAACCACTGGTCATTGTTGCCGCAGTAGCTTTCATCCACGATGCCGCAGTGGTTCGTCTGGATGATGCCGAAGTTCTTGAAGGTCGAGCTGCGCGGCACAATATGCGCCTCAAACCCCTGCGGAAGCTGCATGGCAACCCCCAGCGGAATCAGCTTAAATTCGCCCTTTTTCAGCTCTACACGCTCTGCCGCACGCAGGTCAATCCAGTCGGATTTCCCGTCAATGTAGCGCAGCCTTTCAATTTTATCGCTCAGATATTTAATCCTGATTTTTTCCATATCTCGTTCCTCTCTCATTCTGCATGGTATAAGTAAAGGGAGCCGCTTTGCAGGGATTTCTGCACATCAATGATGCGCTGATTGAAGCTTCCCTTCCAGTGCAGCTTAGTATCCTTCAAATCGGCAATAAACCGCCCATCCACCAGCACATCAATGTACTGCATCAGCGGCAGTGCGCTGATTTCCTCCCAGCGGTAGCCTGTATACAGCCAGATATTCTTCCCCGGATATTCCAGCTTGACCTTCCTCGCCAACCGCTCGATTTCCTCCCGATTGCCCGTATAAAGCGGATCGCCGCCGCTGAAGGTAATGCCGCTGATATAGTCACGGGAGAGCAGGGAGAACAGCTCCTCCTCTGCCGCCGCATCAAAGGCAAGACCCCCCTCAGGGTCCCATGTGACGGCGTTATGACAGCCCTCGCAATGGTGCGCGCAGCCACTCACCCAGAGCACCACACGCAGCCCCTCGCCGTTGAGCATATCGTCCTTTGTAATATTATGATACCGCATTACATACTCTTCCTTTCTGCGATTTCAGCCATTTTTGCGTCATTCAGACGGGTATCCCCCTTCACACGGGAGTAGGAAAGATAGCCGTTCATGCGCTCGATTTTTGTAAGATTTTTGCTGCCGCATTTCGGGCAAACATCCATTTCCAGCTCCTGATGGCCGCAGTCATCGCAATAGGCAAGGGAAAGATTGACCCCCTCATAAAAGCCCAGCTTCATGGCGCGGCGCACAAGGATGCGGATGGCATCCAGATTATAATCAATCGGGTATTTTACATATTGAATTTTGCCGCCGTTGGATAAATCCCAGAAGCGTTTTTCCAGATCCTGCTTTTCAATCGGGGTGATATCCTCGGTCACGTGGCAGTGGAAGCTGTTGGAGACGTAGGGACGGTCGGAAACATGCTCAATCACGCCGTATTTCTTGCGGAACTGCGTAATCTGCAAGCCGCAGAGGCTCTCCGCAGGCGTGCCGTAGATGGCGTAAAGATTGCCGTCCGCCTTCTTATATTCCGCAATTTTATCATTGATATGCTGTAGGGTATCAATCGCAAACTGCCCGTCCTCAACCAGAGATTTGCCGTTGTAGAGCTCCTGCAATTCATTCAGCGCCGTAATGCCGAAGGACGCTGTCGCCGTTTTTAAGAGCGGTTTAATCTTTTCATGGAATTTCAGGTGGCCGCCGTAAAAACCGCCCTCACAGTACGCCAGAGGGTTTGTAGAGGCACGCATTTCACCGAGGTAGGCATAAGTACGGATATGCAGCTGACGAATCAGCTCCAAATAATAATCCAGAACCTCGAAGAAGGGTCTGCTTTCCTGCTTTGCCTTGGCATAAATCATAGGCAGATGCAGGCTGACCGCGCCGATATTGAACCGCCCGATGAACACAGGCTTATCCTCTGCATCGGCAGGCTCCATGCCGCCCCGCTCAAACCAGGGGGAGAGGAAGGCTCTGCAGCCCATGGGGCTGATGATGGCACCGTATTTCTTATAAATCTCCGCTACATAGCCCTCACCCGTCAGAGAAAGCCAATCGGGGTACATGCTCTTGGAGGAGCAGAGAATCCCTGCCTCAAATACATCCTCCAATTCCTTGCCGGGGCCATGCAGGTTTTCATCATAGAGGAACACCAGCTTGGGAAAGAGTACAGGCTTTTTGCAGCTTTTTTTGCCCTGTCCCTTGCGGCGGACATGCAGCATAGTGATGGAGGCAATTTTCGCAAATTTGCCTGTGCCGGTACCGAAGGTCATGGTGATAAAGGGATAATCGCCGCGGCTGGACGCAACGGTGTTGAATTTATATTCCCAGCCCTGAAAGCCCTGATCGAAGTCCTTCTGGATATCCTTCATGGCCTCTCTGTCTGCGATGCGCGCGGTCAGACCCATATCGATATAGCGGCGGTAATATTTTTCATAGCTTTTCTCCGCAAACGGCTCTAAGAGTAAATCCACAGAGGGCACGGTAAAGCCGCCGTATTGCTGGCTCGCCGCGGAAAGCACGATATCCCCGATGACATCGAAGGCAACCTCCAGCGTTTTCGGCTCGTTGTACCAGAGATTCCCCATCTCAAAGCCGCCTGTCAGCACATCCTTCACGTTGAACAGGCAGCAGTTCATGGTGTCCCTTCTGGCGGACATATCGTGGATATAGATATACCCATCCCGACATGCCTGCAGCTCCTCGGTTGTCATAAAGAATTTCTGATAAAGCTCTTTATTCAGCTGATTATAAATCAGAGAACGCTTGGTGGAAACAAGGGCGCTGTCGGAGTTGCTGTTTTCCTTGTCCCCGATATACATGATGGATTGGCTTTTTTTATAGACCTCATCCAGCATTTTGACAAAATCCTGCTTATAATTGCGGTAGTCCCGATAGCTTTTCGCTACCTCCGGCTTGACCTGCTCGAGGGCGGCCTCAACGATATTGTGCATTTCTGCGATGGGAATGCCCTCCCGCCCCAGAGAGCGCGCCTTTTCCTCCACGAAGGAGCAGATGAAATCCAGCTCCTCCTGCGTGAATTTTACCATGGCGCGATAGGCTGATTTATTGACTGCAACCACGACCTTCTGCACATTCCATGCTTCGTGGGTATTATCCTTTTTGATGACATACATAAGACTTCCTCCTTCTTCGGCAAGAAACGAAATTTTGGGGTTTATATCGAATACTATACTATATCTGGTGGATAAAATCAATATATATGGCATATTTTAACAAGATATAGTTATTCTGCCTCGTCGGAGAGCCTTGCCTGTCTGACGGCATGATGCCAGCCTGCGAGCGTTTCCTTGATTTTTTCACTCTCTGCCGCAGGGGAGAAGGCGGCGGAAACCTGCCAGTTGCGGCGGATTTCCGATAAATCTGCCCAATAGCCGACGGCAAGCCCTGCCAGATATGCCGCGCCGAGGGCAGTGGTTTCCAGTGTGGAGGGGCGCAGAACCGGTACGCCTGTGATATCGGACTGAAATTGCAGCAGGAAGGAATTTGCCGCCGCACCGCCGTCTACACGTAGCTCTGCAAGGGGAATGCCTGCATCCTGCTCCATAGCGTGGAGGACATCATAGGTTTGGTATGCCATGGACTCGACTGCCGCGCGCACGATATGACAGCGGTTTGCGCCGCGGGTCAGCCCTGTCAGGCAGCCACGCGCGTAGGGGTCCCAATAGGGCGCGCCCAAGCCCACAAAGGCAGGCACGAGATAGACACCGCAGGTATCGGGAACCTCTCTGCAAAGTCCTTCCGTTTCCCCTGCGGAGGAAATCAGCCCCAATTCATCGCGCAGCCACTGGATTGCTGCGCCTGCAACGAAAATAGAGCCCTCCAGTGCGTAGGTGATTTTGCCGCCCAGACCCCATGCAATCGTGGTGACTAAGCCATTTTGCGAGGAAACGGGCTTGTCCCCTGTGTTCATCAGCAGAAAGCCGCCTGTGCCAAAGGTATTCTTGGCGGTGCCGGGGGAGAAGCACGCCTGCCCGAATAAGGCAGACTGCTGATCGCCTGCCGCCCCAGCAATCGGGATGCTTTCGCCAAAGAGAAGGGGGAGCGTGCT
>ULRL01030005.1_pt1 | contig 12379 bp, 9 predicted proteins | sample 1955391 | NCBI WGS metagenome assembly ULRL01 (sample SAMEA4835681, study PRJEB28245) | human gut metagenome | biome: gut microbiome; material: fecal sample | place: Denmark | collected 2008
GTTTAACTGGGGGTTTACTCATGCCTTTTCGGCGGACAATATAAAATGGACATAGAGATCGTCCCTATGCCCATTATACTACTTTTTACCGATAAGCCTTAGTCTGCATTAAATACCAGATTGTTTTTTTCACCAACATCTACATGGATGGTACTCTTCCCTTTCAGCTTTCCTGATAATAATAATTCAGAAATTTCATCTTCCACTTCTTTTTGAATAGTTCTTTTCAAAGGCCGTGCACCATATTCAAAATCAGAACCGTCTGCAATCAAATGATTGCGAGCTTTTTCAGAAACATCCATTTTCAAATGAAGATGTTCCAATTTCTTTTCCACTGCTTTTAAAAGGAGTTTTGCGATTTCTGATAGATTTTCTGTAGTCAGCGGATGGAAAACGATAATCTCATCAATCCTGTTAATAAATTCAGGTCGAAAAGTATGTTTGACCTGGTCTATAATCATGGCTTTTGCACTTTCAAAATCTTTCTTGTCTTCATTCTTATCAATAAAGCCCAATTTCTTCTCTTTGCCGCGTAACAATCCTGATCCAAGATTACTTGTCATAATAATGACACAGTTTGTAAAATCAACGGTACGTCCCTGCCCATCTGTTAAGCGTCCATCATCAAGTACCTGTAGTAAGATATTAAAAAAGTCTGCATGTGCTTTTTCCACTTCATCAAAAAGAATGACACTATATGGATTCCTGCGAACGGCATCCGTTAATTGCCCGCCCTCTTCATATCCTACATATCCTGGAGGTGCCCCAACAAGGCGCGATACTTCATGTTTCTCCATATACTCAGACATATCAAAGCGAAGCATATTCTTCTCACTGCCAAACATAGTTTCTGCCAACGCCCTTGCCAATTCTGTCTTACCAACACCGGTAGAACCAAGAAACAGAAACGAACCAATTGGTCTTTTCGGATCTTTCATCCCTGCTCTGGCGCGCCGGATTGCCTTGGCAACAGCAGTTACGGCATCTTCCTGCCCAATAACACGTTTATGAAGTTCTTCTTCCAAATGAAGCAGACGTTCAGAATCCTTCTGTTTCAGATTCTGAAGGGGGACACCTGTCCACTTGGCAACCACCTCAGCTACGTCTTCTTCTGTAACAACTAAATGCTCATGATCACCGCCTTTCCATTCTCCCTTCATCTTTTCAATTTGTCCGGATAGCTCTTTTGCCTGATCCCTTAATATGGCAGCGCGTTCAAAATTTTGAGCAGATATGGCGGCTTCCTTCTCTTTCTGGACAGAGGCAAGATCCTCCTCCTTTTTTTTCAAATCGTCCGGTGTAGAAGAAGCCTCCATACGAACCTTAGCTGCGGCTTCATCAATAACATCAATTGCTTTATCCGGCTGGAAACGATCGGTAATATAACGAGAAGATAACTCTACCGCTTTTTTGATAGCCTCATCCGTAATTTTTGCTTTATGGAATGCTTCATATCTATCGCGAAGTCCCATTAATATATCAATAGTATCCTTAGGAGTAGGTTCTCCCACTTTTACAGGCTGGAAGCGGCGTTCAAGAGCTGCATCTTTCTCAATATATTTCTTATATTCTTTCAATGTTGTCGCGCCAATGCATCTAATCTCTCCTCTGGCAAGGGCAGGTTTCATAATATTAGCAGCATCCATGGAACCTTCCCCTGCACCGGCACCTACAAGAGTATGTAATTCGTCAATAAACAGAATCCAGTCCTCATGTTTCTTTACTTCTTCCAAGACTTTTTTTAACCGCTCTTCAAATTCCCCTCTATACTTTGTTCCCGCTACCACGGAAGACATATTTAAGGAAATGATTCTACAGTTTTTTAAAATTTCGGGAACGTCATTATTGATAATTCGCTGTGCTAAACCTTCTGCAATCGCAGTTTTCCCCACGCCCGGTTCGCCAATAAGAACCGGATTGTTTTTATTTCTCCGTGAGAGGATTTGAATAACTCGGTTAATTTCAGTCTGACGCCCAACAACAGGATCAATTTTCCCCTGTTTTGCCCTTTCATTCAAATCAACAGCAAATTCTCCCAAGTCGCCAAGATTTTCATTCTTTTCACTACCATTTTCTTCCGACATAAATTGTTCAAAAGCACGCTTCAATTTACCTCCTGTTACATTAAACTGCTCCAATATGCGGATCGCCAGTCCGCCGCCTTCATGAATAATGGCCAGCAATAAGTGTTCTGTTCCGACATAATTATTGCCAAGTTCATTGGCCTCTTCGACAGCCATTTCAAGAACCCGCTTTGTACGAGGTGCTATATAAAGGTCCGTATTTCTGAAAAAAACTGAATCGTTATATGCCTGCAGGAATTCTTCCAGTGCTGTTACTGTAAGTCCCAACGAATTTAAAATCTTTCCGCCCACACTGTCTTTTTCATTTGAAATACCTATCAAAAGATGTTCTGTCCCTACATATTCACTACCAAGCTTAGAGGCTTCCTCCGCAGCAAACTTCCATGCATTCTTTACGCTGTCTGTGTACCTATTTTCCATCCAAATTCCCTCCTTACATATTTGATTATCATAATTTTTCTTTTAAATTCCATTTTGTGCTTTATATGCCTGTATTTGATCCCGCAGCTTAGCCGCCTGCTCAAAATCTTCCGAATTTATAGCTGATTTTAATTGTTTTTCATATTCAGCCAGCTTTTCGTCTTTTATCGACTCTTCCTTTAAGCCTGGTTCATTTTGGGTCAGATTATGACTAAACAAGGGTCTGAGTTCTTCTCTAAAAGATTTATAATCCTGGTTTCCATGAAACAGTCCCTTTGACAGATTTAATCCATCAGATGCTACTTCCCTGACATCACAAATGCTCCCATTATTATCTTTATAAAAATGTGGAAATATATCAAATAATCTTTTTCCTAAAATAGAAGGCATTGAATAATTTAATAAGTTTTCAGTTTGCTTGAAACGTTCTCCTTGTGCACATTCATTACAAAGATGTAATTCACTTTTTTTACCATTAATAATTCTTACCAAATGTACATTGGCTGCTCTTCCATGACAATGTTCACAAAACATTTTATTCTCCTTTCAAAGTCCACTCTGTCTGATGTATTATAGTTCTTACAGCATCTTGCCGATCTTCCGGCGGACAAAATTCAAGCATTGTCCGCATTAATACTTTAATCATGTGATATTCACGGCGTGAAATGATATTATATTTCAGAAGCATATTAAAATATCCTTCAAAATTGCTTTCAACCAATTCTATATCATTTTTATCAGTCTCCCCTTTTTTTTCAGAGACCATATGCGAGATTATTCCGTGATCTTTTTCCGCTACACCTCGCATGGAAATTTTAATGTATCCGCCGCTTCCTCGTCTTGACTCTACCATGAATCGATTATCTGATGAAAATCGTGTATTGATTACATATGTCACCTGTGACGGGGCACATTCCAAAAGATCAGCCACATCCTTACGCCGTAAAAGTAATTCATCAGAAGACTGCTTTCCCAACCTTTCTAATATAAATTGTTCAATTCTATCCGCTAAAATGGAATTTGTCATTTGATGATAGGCTCCTTTTCTTTTTACCAAATCTATTTTATTACTTAAAAGTCAAAAAGTCAATATGTTAAATAGTAAAAGCCACATGGAAAAAGGACATTTCTTTCATGTGGCTTTTAAAAAGCTAAAAATTAGAAATTCTTAAATTTTGCAAAACACTGGTAATCACTGATCCTGGAAAACCTCGACGATATAATATGCCCGCAGCTCTTCTATAATTATGCTTTAAATCTGGTAAAACTTTCACTTTATTTTTCATAACGATAAGTGCAGCCGCATATTCTTCATCAAAAGTCAAATGTCGGTCTATGGAAAGGCCTCGCAATTTCATTTTTTTATGAATATAAACATCTCCATAAGCATTCTTGCTCTTATATAAGTTAAACAAATCTTCAGCAAGATCTAAATCATTTACATATCCATAGTGTAAAAGTTTCGATAAAGCTTCTTCTATCTCCCGCAAAGGATATTCCCTGTCTTTTAATTTTTTACGCAATTCATAAGTACTCTGTCCACGATACTTCAGTAAATGCAAGGCCGCTTCATACGCTGTTTTACTCTTTTGCATCTTTATTCTTTGCAATAACATCCACATTAAATTTTTCCGGTTCTACCACCAGAGTATCCCTAATAATCTTATCAATTTCCGCAGCGATTTCCTGATTTTCTCTTAAAAAAGCCTTTGCTGCCTCACGGCCCTGACTTATACGATTTCCTTTATAGGAGTACCATGCCCCGCTCTTTTGAATAATATCCATATTAGTTGCGAGATCCAGTAATGTTCCTTCTTTTGAGATACCTTCTCCATACATCACATCAAACTCAGCTGTTTTAAAAGGCGGGGCCACTTTATTCTTTACAACTTTGGCACGAGTACGGTTTCCCACCACATCTGTCCCATTTTTTATAGCTTCACCGCGACGGATTTCTACCCGTATAGAAGAATAAAACTTAAGCGCTCTGCCACCAGTAGTGGTTTCAGGATTACCAAACATAATACCAACCTTCTCACGAATCTGATTGATAAATATCACGATGGTCCTGGATTTACTTATAATCCCGGTTAATTTTCTAAGCGCTTTGCTCATCAATCTGGCTTGAAGTCCTACAGATTGATCACCTATATCTCCTTCAATTTCCTGTTTCGGAACAAGAGCTGCTACTGAGTCAATAACAATCATATCCACCGCTCCGCTCCGCACCAACTGCTCACAGATACTTAATGCCTGTTCTCCGCTATCCGGCTGAGAAATCAAAAGGCGCTCCGTATCGACACCCAAATGATGAGCATATACGGGATCCAAGGCATGTTCCGCATCAATAAATGCCGCTACACCATTATTTTTTTGTGCTTCAGCAATGGCATGTAATGCTAATGTCGTTTTTCCGGAAGATTCCGGCCCGTAAATTTCTATGACCCTTCCCCGAGGATATCCGCCAACCCCTACTGCAATATCCAGAGCTAATGAACCTGTCGGAATAACCTCTGTATCCAATTTTCCCTTCATATCGCCTAATCGCATAATTGCACCGGCTCCGAACTCACGGGTAATTTGATGCATTGCATTTTCAAGAGCCTTTTGACGTTCTGAGTTCATGTCCGTATTCTGTACTTTTACTGTCATTTTATCCTCCTTTATTTAATTTAATATACTGTAGAACATAATATAATGCCTTATCTGCTGCGCCATAACGGATACTCTCACGATTCCCCATAAAATGTTCTTCATAGACTTTTGTTCCATATTTTCCTGAAACAGCTATAAATACAAGACCAGGACTCTCCCCATGTATTCCATTCCCCGGACCGGCATATCCGGTAGTGGCTACCGACACATCACTATTATAAAGTCGTCTGCTACCTTCGGCCATTTCACCAGCTACACCAGCACTAACAGCAGTATCTCTTTCCAGTGTACTTTTTGAAACACCGAGAATCTCCTCTTTACTATCATTCCAATAAGTAACAGCACTCCCCTTAAAGTAGTCAGAACTTCCGGGCAAATCTGTCATTAACTTTCCAACTATACCACCGGTACATGATTCAGCGGCGCTCATTGTCATTTTATACTGAATCAATAATTCTGCCAAATCACTCCTAATATCAGATTCAACATGATACTCTGATACAGGAAACCGCTTTTTTATAATCAATAAGAACGGAGTGATCAAATCGTGCGCATTTTGTATAGTACTTCCATGCGCAGTCATACGAAGCGCAATATATCCCGGCCTTGCCAATAAAGCAAATGTCGGATTTTCCTGCGCCTTAATTAGATCCATTATACGGGATTCAATTTCTGTCTCTGTCAACCCTGTTATAGTTACTATAACAGAATAAATAATACCTTGCGGTCCAAAATTACTTTCAAGCCACGGCATCATCTCTTTCTCTGCCATAATTTTCATTTCAAATGGTGGTCCCGGTAAATGAATTAGTGCTTTATGATTTTTAATAGATGCAGATCCATTAGCTGAACCAACATGATTTTCAAATATGCAGGAACCTTCTCCGAACCATGCCTGTCGCGATAGGAGTTTAGAATATACTCGCCTTTCTCGTTCATAATAATCCCTAAGACGGCTATTCTGATCCTCATAATATACATAAGGAATACCTAAAGCTTCTGCCCCGATGCGCTTTGTAATGTCTCCTTGTGTCGCACCCAGCCCGCCGGATGTAATTACTATATCTGCCCGAGACAATGCAATTTCCATAGCATTTCTCATCCGCATAGCATTATCCCCCACCGTAGTCATATAAGCTACTGTAAATCCGTGCTGATTCAGAAAAACCGCCAACCATCTGCTGTTCTCATTATCAATTTCTCCCAGTAGTAATTCTGTGCCGGTAGTAATGATTTCAACAATCATCATATACCTCTATCTGTTGTTATTCTCTCCGCAATCAAATCATATGCGTATCCATCTATAATATGCGCCTTAACAAAGTCACCCGGTCGTAAATCGCCAGGGTGATCTATGTAAACATTACCATCTACCTCAGGTGCTTGGAAAGATGCTCTGCCTTTAGCCTGAAGATTTCCACATCCATCATCTAATAATTCTTCCACCAATACTTCTGTATCAACTCCAATCAGATTCCGATTATTTTCTTCAGAAATTTCTGCTTGAGCCGCCATTAACTCGTGATATCGATTTTCTTTTATTTCTTCTGTAACCTGATCGACCATACGGGCTGCTGGTGTCCCATCTTGTGCTGAATAAGTAAATGCCCCCATATTATCAAATTTCACTGCCTTGATGAATGTAAGCAATTCTTTAAAATCTGCCTCTGTTTCTCCGGGAAACCCAACCATAAGGGTTGTCCGAATTGTTATATACGGTGTGGTATTTCGTAATTTCTTCAATAGCTTTTTGATGCTTTGGGAAGAATCACGTCTATGCATTCGTCTTAATACGGAATCACTTATATGCTGTAAAGGAATATCTACATATTTGCAGATCTTTTCTTCTTTAGTAATTATTTCTAAAAGTTCATCATCAAAATACGTTGGATACAGATAAAACAAACGAATCCATTTCACATTATCAATTTTTACAAGTTCTTTTAACAGCCTTGCAAGTGTTGTTCCATCATTTAAATCTCTGCCATAGAAACTGGAGTCTTGCGCAATTAAATTAAACTCACGGACACCTTCACTGGAAAGCCGTTTGACTTCGTGTACAACAGACGGAATGGAGCGGCTTCTCATCGCGCCACGAACATAGGGAATATAGCAAAACGTGCAACCATTACTGCATCCTTCCGCAATCTTTATATACGCACTGTAAGGTGGAGTCAGCGGCTGCCGCGGAATAAGTTCTTCATGTTCACAGGGAGCAGTATCGAATCTATATATCTTTTTATTGCCATGAATATAGGACTCTTGGACAACTTCTAAAATATGTTGCCATGAATCAGTACCTATAAAAATATCGATTTCCGGTATTTCTTTTCCCAATGCTTCCTTATATTGTTGTGTCAGACACCCGGCAGCGACAAGTTTCTCACAAACTCCCTCCTTTTTATATCTGGCTGCCTGCAAAATGGTCTGAATTGATTCTTCCTTTGCCGGATCAATAAATGTGCATGTGTTGATAATAATGATTTGCGCAGTGCTTAAATCCTCAGTTAATTCATACCCGGCTTTTGCTAAAATACCAACCATCATTTCAGTATCTACCAAATTCTTGGAACATCCCAAGCTAATAACTCCCAATTTACGATTCAATTATGAAATCCTCCTGAAACGAACCTGTTCTATCCATTTATTCAATAGTATTTTTTTCCCCTCATCAACATATTTCTTCTCTAATCCCCAATAACTTAAAGGATTTCCGTTTGTATCAGCAGGCAATGTGCTATCATTAACATAAATAAAGTAACAACCGTTATCCTGCATGACCTTTTTATAATGCGTAGGCGTCAACAACCAATTCATAAGTTTTTGACCAAGTTCGGGCTCTTTGCTGTCGGCAGAAAGCCCTATACCATACAAATACCAGGAAGTTCCATCCGTAGGGTACATAATTTGTAGAGGAAGATTTTCTTTTTGTGCCCGCATAGCCTCATTATAGCTGGATATCCCGATATCACATTTTCCCATACCTGCCATCCTTGATGGCGTCGAAAGATATTTCCCATATTGTACAATATGGGAGTTCCCCTCAGACAAAAGGTAAAGTGCCTCTGTAATCCCGAAGTGTTCTGCCATAGATAACAGCAAATCTTCCGCCATATCTGCCGCAATAAAATCCGTCATGGACAATCGGATCTGCGGTGAAGTCATTATATTGTTCCAATTATAATTTAGCAGAGAATGTCTGGCCGCAAATTCTTTATTAACAACAAAAACAATCGGATCTAACCAAATTCCCGTCCAAGTCCCCTCGAAATCCTTAAATTGTTCTAAAGCAGTGTCTGTCGATTCTGAAGAATAGGAGCGTAATGCCTTATTCTTTTTCAATTCTTCCAAATTGGTCTGAGATGTTAAAAATATATCAGCCTCGCCAATCCCCTGATGCCCATTACTGCCTAATTGTTCCGCTGTCATACGTATAATTTCTATCTGAAATCCGGTTTCCGCATAAAATTCTTTACCGATTTCATCTAAAATATTGGATTGTAAATCAGTACAAATTTTAATAGTTTGCGTCTTGACTGAAGTTTGCTTTTTCAAATCTTCCTGGATTTTTGCATATTGTAAAATTCCCCAAAAAGCAGTAGAAGCTAATATAAGAAATGATATAACCGGTATTAATCTCCGCAAAGGTTATCGCTCCCTTATTTGATAATATGTTATTTATTTTAATTTTCTATTTGATCCGGAAATAACTCTTTTAATTGCCCTTTAGAAACTAAAACCGTTCTCGGTTTTGCACCATCAGCTTTACTTACAATTCCCATTAATTCCATGGTATCCATTAATCTTCCTGCTCTAGTGTAGCCGATTCGAAACCTTCGCTGCAATGCGGAAACAGATGCTCTTTGGGTATCAACCACCCACCCTGACGCTTCTGCCAATAATTCATCTTTCGGCTCCTCTGAATCTGAAGAAACAGCAGGCTCCCACTCTGATAAATCTATTTTCGTCTCATCAGATACTATGACATCCTGCTGGATGCACTGTTCCTTTACATAAGAAACGACAGCCTCCACTTCCTCATCGGAAATAAATGCCCCTTGTATACGTATAGGATTTGATGCACCGGATGGATTAAAAAGCATATCACCTTTACCTAAAAGTTTTTCTGCGCCTGCTTTATCTAAAATGGTTCTGGAATCCACTTGTGATGAAACAGCAAACGAAATACGGCTGGGGATATTGGCTTTAATTAGGCCTGTAATAACATCTACAGAAGGTCTTTGCGTTGCTACAACAAGATGAATCCCCGCAGCTCTTGCTTTTTGTGCTAATCGACAAATCGCATCTTCCACATTGTCCTTTGCCACCATCATCAAATCTGCCAGCTCATCAATCACAACGACAATGAATGGCATCTTTATTTCAGAATTTTGCTTATTAAATCCATTAATATCACGAACATTTTTTTCCGCAAAAGACCGATAACGGGTTTCCATTTCTGTTACAGCCCAATTTAAGACACCTGCTGCTTTCTTGGGCTCCGTAACGACTTCCGTGCGCAAATGAGGAATCCCATTATATATAGACAGTTCAACCACTTTGGGATCGATCAGGATTAATTTTACATCTTCAGGAAGACTATGATAGAGAATACTGGTAATTATGGTATTGATGCAAACCGACTTTCCGCTTCCGGTTTGCCCGGCAATCAAAAGATGCGGCATTTTAGCCAGATCAGTAATTACTACCTTCCCTGCAATATCTTTTCCCAATGCCACAAGTATTTTTCCTTTCCCTTTTTGAAAAGCATTACTGGTAAGAACTTCCCGCAATGATACTGCAGCTGTTTTGGCATTAGGAATCTCAATCCCTACTGCAGATTTCCCGGGGATGGGCGCCTCTATTCGGATACTGGTGGCTGCCAGCTGAAGCGCTATATCATCCGACAAACCTTCTATTTTAGATACGCGTACCCCCGGAGCAGGTTCAAGTTCATAACGTGTAACAGCAGGTCCTATACTTACATGAACTATTTTGGCATTTACACCAAAGCTTTTTAATGTTGTCTCAAGACGATTTGCTTTTCCATAAGCATTCGTTTCCAAACTGCCGGAGCTTTCTCCCTCCTTTAAAAGAGACAGAGGTGGAAATGAATAAAAATTATTTTTCTCTGCTTCAGGCATGTCTGCCTTACTATTTATTTTAATATCATTTGTATTTTCTTCGCAGACTTTATGTCCTTCCAGCATATCAATATTATCTTCAGGCAATAAAATCTGTGCATTCTCGAAAACAGTTGGGTCTGTTGCTTCACCACATACAGGTTTCCCTTTTTCATCAGCAGGAGAAAATACATTAACAGGAAGATCTTCCGTATCATCTTTTTTTATATTTTTAATGGTAGGCTTATGGAAAATAAAATCTGTTAAATTATATTGTTCTCCTGCATTTTCCGCCGCATTACGGGCGCTATGATATGCTTCCTGCTTTTCACGTATTCTCGCTTTAACATGACCAATCCTTTTTTCAGTTTGTTCCCCAACCTTTTTAGCACCGTTTGAAACTGACCAATGTGTTAACAGTAAAATATCTATGACAAACAAACCGGTCAAAATGATTGTCGTCCCTATATTTCCCGCTAAAAAACGTATTATGCCCACCGGGATTCCACAAAACATTCCTCCATATGTCATAAAAGAAGCTACTGAAAAGTTACTACCGGCAGGGAGCATATGATGATGATAGCCGGCTAGAAGTATCCATACGGCAATTAAAGAAAAAACAAGACGACGTGTCATATTTGGCGCATGTCCTGTCAATACGTATACTGCTCCCGTAAAGATAAGAACAAGGGCCGCCCCAAATGAGGCCACTCCAAAGAGTACATAAAATCCATTCCGCAGCAGATTTCCCACAATTCCCATGCCATAGCCGCCTAAACTGAGACATACAAAGAAACCCAAAAGAATCATAACAATTCCCGTGATTTCAACTCTATTCGTCCCCTGGCCTTTTTTCTTTTCGCGTGTAATATGTACTTTCTTTTTCATCAGTTCGGTAAACCTTCCTACTCCTTATTCATCCTTTTATTCCATCTTTTTACAATCTCCGCTTCTGCACCATTCAATACAGGGCGGTAATACACAGCAGAACAAAGTTCATCAGGCAGATACTGCTGTTTAACCCATCCCCCATATGCATGTGGATATTTATAAGCTATTCCGTATCCCAGCCTGTTCGCTCCATTATAATGTGCATCTTTCAAATGCCGCGGAATAGACCAGTTACTCTTCTTTGCAATATCTGTCATCGCAGCAGAAATACCGACAACCGTACTATTACTTTTAGGAGCAAGAGAAATATATAATACTGCTTCCGCCAAAATAATCTGCGCTTCCGGGAATCCAACCATTTCCGCCGCCTGTGCTGCCGACACTGCCACACGAAGAGCATCGGGATCCGCTAATCCAACATCTTCTGCCGCACAGATTATAATTCTCCGTGAAATAAAAGAGGTTTTTTCTCCCCCTGCAATCATTCTTGCCAGATAGTGAAGAGCTGCCTGGGGATCGCTTCCACGCATGCTCTTAATAAATGCGGAAGCAATATCGTAATGATAATCACCTTTTTTATCATACACGGACATTTGTTCCCCGGCAACCCCCTGTACTTCTTTTTCAGTCAGTACCCCGCCATATGGCAAACTTGTTGTAGCCTGCTCCAATAAGTTTAACGCGATTCTAGTATCACCTGCCGCATATGCAGCAATATTTTTAAGAACTATTTCATCCGCATGATAATCATGCATGCCCAATCCCTTATTTTTATCTGTAAGCGCTTTTTGGAGGATAAGGACGATTGAATCGATGCTAAGCGGTTTAAGATGAATCAATCTTATCCGGGACAGTAACGAACCGTTTAGTTCAAAATAAGGATTTTCCGTAGTTGCTCCAATCAATATGAAAGTCCCATTTTCCACATAAGGCAGTAATAAATCCTGCTGTGCCCTATTAAATCGGTGAACTTCATCGATGAATACAATAGTTCTTCTTCCATAGTACTGCAATTCTTTTGGGGCAGCGGGAACGATGTCGCGAATTTCTTTAGCTCCGCTGGAAGTCGCATTTAATTTTAAAAATTTGAACTTAGTCATCTTTGCAATAACAGATGCAATTGTCGTTTTTCCACATCCGGGCGGCCCAAAGAGAAGAAGAGATGGTACTGTATCTCTTTCTATCATTTTATAAAGGAAAGAGTTT
>ULRL01012377.1_pt1 | contig 12315 bp, 7 predicted proteins | sample 1955391 | NCBI WGS metagenome assembly ULRL01 (sample SAMEA4835681, study PRJEB28245) | human gut metagenome | biome: gut microbiome; material: fecal sample | place: Denmark | collected 2008
CATTCTGCCCGAACAAAAGCCGGAACGTCGCAAAGCTGGCAAAGAGCCAATACGCCGCATCCTCCATGCCTGTCCAAAATGAGCCGTGCCGTACCAGCCACCGGAAGATCCTAAGCCCGTCATACATCATCATCAGCGCGATTCCCGTACACACACTGCCGCCAAGCAGCCATATTTCCCCTCTCACCGTCCCGCTCATCCGCCACCGCCTAACGGAACAGCCGTCCAAAGAACGACTCCTGCGATTTCCGGTGGGACTCATTGCAGGAATACGAAAAGCTTTCAAACTCGCCCTCAATATCTACTTCGCCCTTTTCCAACGTCAGACGGCTCACATGCAGCGCCTTCCCACGCACCGTCAGAAGCCCCATGTTTGTATCGAGAATCATCTGGTTCTCATCAAATGACACCACATCCTGGATCCCCGTCACACTCCCCTTTTCCCGGTTCAGAAGCTCCAGCTTGTGAGGTCTGGCATCCAATTTTTCTTCCATGCAAAAAACCTCCCAATTTATCTAACTTATAGCCTATAGCTGCCTATTGTTAAATATATTGGGAGGTTTTCAGGTTTATGAATGATTATCTGGCCGGTTCCCAGACACCGTCTGCATTTACATAATAGCCGTCCGGTGTCCACTCAGCCATATAAAGGGAGCCGTATGGACGCCCTGCGCCCTCCATGTAAACCCAGGTTTTTAATGCTTCATCATACGCCCAGGTCGGCTGCGGTGCATACGGATTTAAGTATACATAGCCCAAATCCGGAATCAGCTGCCACTCCGTCAGCATCTCTCCCGTTGCCGGATCCAGATAATACCATCTGCCGTCCTGCGGATCCAGATACCAGCCCGTCCGCATGCCTGTGTTTTCGTCCACATAGTACCATTCGCCCGCGCTGTAATCATAGACCCAGCCCGTCCGGATATATCCGTCGGCTCCAAAGGCCCACCATGCGCCCCGGAGCTGTTTCCACACAATCTGTTCAACCTGCCTGCCGGTCGCCGGATCCAGGACCAGGCTTCCCGACAGATATGTACCATTTGACAGGCGGTAACGCCATCCGGTGCTCTCTTTTACCCATGTGCTGGTATTTCTGTCGCGGCCGGAAGTGGCCGTTCCCTGCGGATTGCCCGGGGTCGATGGATTCGGGTTCGACGGGTTGGGTTTCGTCGGATTGGACGGGTCAGACGATGCTTTCTTTGTCTGGACCGTTACCGCCTCGCTGGCTGCGGATGCCGTTGTATTGACGCCTTCTTTGAGTCTCACATAGAAATTGTAAGTCGTTTCCGGTGTCAGCCCGGTAAATACCGGTGAATCCTGCCATTCTCCCTGATCCACGCAGTATTCCAGTTCATATCCTGCCGGAATCGCCGTTCCATCCACAAATGCTGACGGTGCTTCCAAGGTCACGCTGGTGTCTGTCCACGCTGCTGCCTGCGCTGCTTTCGGAGTCTTCGTTGCTATCTTCTTGATCGTCAGTTGCACCGTAATCGGATTACTCATATAATATACGTTGCTGTCCGGGAGCTTAACCGTACAGGAATACGTTCCCGCATTGGTCGGCGGTGTCATGCTGGAATAAACGGTTCCGTTCACACCTTCATAGTGCACCTCATACTGACCCTGAAACTGTTCCGAAAGATCCTGTCCACCTATCGTTGCCCGAATTCCATCCTCAACAGACTTCGGCGCGCCATCGTAATCAACCTCTTTATCCGTACCTTTCAGTGTAACTTTATCTTTCTCCCCAAAATACACATTTGTCTCAATATTCTGTGCCGGCATATTAAAGGAGGCGGTCCATTTGCCACCGGATTCGGTAAATTTCGACGGGTAAATAACTACAAGTAAACCACCGCTGTATGTAAGGCATGCATTCTTGTTCGGATTCTCCTTCATCCGTCTGACACCTTCATCTGTCAAGGTCGCCGTTACCACTTCCCCGGCGCTTGCCGTAGTCTTGTCCAGCTTATAATAAGAACTGCTTTCCGGCTTCTTTGTGATCGAAAATACTGCAGTTGGATCATCCTGAACCTCGATATCCACAGCTACCATGCCCGGTCCATCTAAGTATACATAGAGAGTCGGGAGACCCGTTGTATTATCTTTTTCGATGTAATAATCGCCGTTATTTTTAAGTTCTACTTTACTATTTACCTTTTTCGGTGTAACTGAATCTTTCTTATAGAGCGACATTGATTTTATATTAAATTCTCTAAACAACTTGCCATTAATAATCTTTGTTACTTCCAGAGAGCCAATATGGTCGCCTCCGCTCCACTCTTTGGTTTTAAAGGCTGCCGTTGTTCCCCATGTACCCCATTCCTGTCCTACGAACCAGGTATACTGGTACGCGTTCATATTTTCCGCATAGGAAACCTGTACGGAGGCATCTGAACACGGCATCGTAAAGCAATACACCGTCGGATTCTCCAGATTGCAAATTGTCGCATTCACCTTTGAACTATTTGCATCGGTAATTGTTACTTCGCTTACGACATCTTTCGGATCCAGACCCGTAAATGCAAGGTACACTTTTTCTCCGGCTTTCCGTGAAAATGTAAATGTACCAGTTTCACTACCTATCGTAGAAATCGGATTTGTTTCCTTTTTTGCATCATCCAGGGATGCATACGCTTTCACAACTGCATTCAGGGAGTTTATCGTATTCTCCCGTCCTACTGTAACTGTGTGCTCCGCCGTATCAACTGTCAGCTGGCATTCTGCCCACTTGGAAGGATCCGCCTTGCTGGTGGCTGTGATCGTATAGATTCCATTTGCCACATCCGCAGCGGTTACCAAGCCGTCCTCTACCTTGACTGCCGGATCACTGCTTTTCCACGTCACTTCTCTGGACGCTCCGTTTGCCACATCGACGGTCGCAGTGAGCTGGACGCTTCCTCTCGGATAAATCGTCTCATTGGTCTTATCCAGCGTAATTCCAGTAACCGACGGTTTCAGATCCAGCGTCAGATTCGGACGTAAGGTCTGGTTTTTCAGAATCGGGAAGGCATACCCGCCGGTTGAATCCATCGTCCAGGTAGAATCAAAATCCCAGCCCAGTTTTTTATAAAATTCTGGATCTTTCAGATTTGCCTCTGTTGCGTCCGCTCCATATAGCTTGTCTGCCCCCATCGTATTCGGATCTGGGGTCAAAATCGTCCCATCTGATTTTCTCGCAACTGTGCCGGCAAAGCCGTAGTTATCCTTGTAAGTTCCCGTTCTTCCGCCAATCCGGTTGAGCGATCGCATCTCCGGGAAAATGCTGACACAGGAGGAAATCGAACCGTTGTTGGAAATGCCCGCCACAGCTGCGCCAGTGGGATTTTTTGTCAGTGCTTCGCCCGCTGCGTAGCTGTGGGAGATCGTTACTTTGCTGTCACTTCCGCATCCTACCAGTCCGCCAATACACTGTCCCTCTTCAACGTTCATATCCACAACTGCATAGCTGTTGTCAATGGTTGTAGTTCCACCGGTCCAACCGACCAAACCACCTACAAACCTCTTGCTGGCGGTTCCTTTGATTTCAGCATCTGCATAGCAGGACTGGATCTCTACCGAATATTTTTCCCTTACATTTCCTATCAAACCACCCGCAGCTTCAATCTTATTCGTTCCATCTGTAGTTTCGATTGTTCCACTAACGTAACAATTTTCTACTGTCAGAGAATCATATACATCACCAACCAGGATGCCAACTCTCGCATCATTGTTGGAAGCTTTAACCACCGCATTTTCTATGGTCAGATTCTTAATTTCACAATTCGAAGAAATTTCTTGAAACAATCCCGTAGGAACCATATTTCCTACTACATTCAAGCCTCGAATCGTATGTCCGCATCCATCAAATTCTACTACATTTGAAATCGGCATAAATGGATGTTCTCCCAAATCAATATCGCACATCAGTTTTGCTTTCTGCATCGATTGATTTTGAAAATACGCAAGCTCCGCACCTGTGCTAATTTGATAATAACCTTGTTCATCTTTCGTCGGTTCCGTAACTGTCGTTCCATCCCACTTATCCTGCGTCCATACCGCCTTAAATGTCACATTTCCTTCCGGCATTGTATAACTTACACCGCTGGCATATTTAGTGCTTCCGTCGTCACTCCAGCCTCCAAAATTCATGCCGTATACCTTAAAGGTATTCTCCGGAAGCGTAATCACGGTTCCGGCTGCGGCATTTTCCAGTGTCGGCACCTCTCCCTGCGAATCCTGACGATCAGACGCAAAGGTAACTGCATACTTCGCCGCGATTGAAAGATTTATTTTGATTGTATCTGTTTCTGTTGACGCGCTATCAGCGGTATAGCTCAAAACAATCGTTCCCGTGATACTTCCGTTCTGTCCCGGATCTTTGCCATCCGTTGCCGGTGTTAGATTGAACTTTTCTTCGTTGGACCACTCTGCCTGAATTTTTTTATTTGTAATAACATCGTTTACAGCCTGCAAAATTTCCTCTGCTGTCGTCATATTTGTCACTGTCATCGCCTGCAGCGCTGCCTGTGCCGCTGTTTTGACATTCTCTAAGGTCTGCTCGGAAAATACATAGGCTCCACTTGTCTCTTTTTCACTATCCCCATAGACGGAATCACCGGTCGCCCAAACTTTAAACGTATAGGTTCCGCTTTCCGCTATCTGGGAGGTAAAATCGTAGCTGTCTGCATCCGCCTCAGGTGTTACTTCATCCCCAAGTGCTAAACCATCCTTATAGAGTTGTACCTTGTAACCCGACGCATTCGCAACCGGGCTCCAGACGGCTTTTCCTTTTACTGTCTCATCCCATTTGACATCCGCAGGCGCTGCAAGCTGAACAAGTTTTACCTCTTTTTTGAGCACAATTGAGCCGATCAAACTTTTCTTGTAATGGACATATAAGGTTATTCCATTCGTATTGCCAAGATACAGGGATTTAGCAAATTGAATCTTAATACTGCCAGTTCCATTTTCGGTAGTCACTGCAAGAAGTGTAACTCCGTCATATGCCATTCCATCTTCCTCAGATGAAAGGGTAAAATCATTCGGCTGCAAACTATCTGTTCCTGCATATGTAAGTTTAATTTCTCCATCTGCCGTGACAGTGTCCGCATCGGTTGTCCGGAAAGTTCCTGTCACCTTTTGTCCCAAAGGCATGGAAACCGGGTTTGTTTCCATGGTGAAATCAAGGTTTCCTGGAATTGTAACACTATCTGTCCACGTCAGATATCCGGTCTTTTTGATCGTTACCGTATACGTTCCGTCTGCAAGATCAATGCTAAAGGTTCCATCTGGCTCTGTTGTCGCCTTTTTCTCGCTGCTGCCCTTCTTAAAAGTAATCTCTGCGTCTGCGATTCCGGTTTCTCCAGACTTTACCGAGCCTGTTTTTGTCTCGGTTGCCTCAAGATACTCTGGTATGTCTGCGCCAGAAAATATATTTACTTCTTCAATACCATTATCATTACTTCTCTTCATCTTTAGCGTTGGAAGCTGGTTATTGTCAAATTTCCAGTTTTCTGTATCACTTCCCCAGCCAATCTTGTTTTTCCAGAAATCGGTTGTTAAAAGATCTGTTTTAGAAACACTCACGCCATAATTCTCTAGCTCATCTTTAGGTTTATCAAGAAGTTTATCACCATATTTAACCTTCATACCCTGATAGGCAAAATTTTGTCCACCAACTACATGAACCTTATAATCACCGTCATAGCCAAAAATTCTATCTACAAAGTATTTCGAGTTTCTTGTGGAAACCTCTTCTTGCAATGCTGCGCTATTCTTAATTGTGACACTTCTACCTGGTCCACCAACCAATCCACCCGAACCTTTGTCTTCTACAGTTGAGACAGTTCCCATTGCAATACATTTTTTGATCGTTACCACGTCACTATTACTAACAGAACCAATCAAACCTCCTGCCAGAGAACTTCCTTTACCTGTGATATCTGCATTAACAACACAATTTTCTATCGTCAGGGGAGCTCCTTGGGCATTTTGAGCAGCTCCAATTAGTCCGCCTACTCCACTATTATTACTTCCTGTCGCCGTGATACTGCCACTAACATAACATTTTTCAATCGTTGCTTTGTTTTCGTTTCCTACCGTCTGAGCAATCGCTCCCTGGTTTCCCGTTCCCTCAATCCTAACATCCGATAAAATCAAATTTTTAACGGTTCCATTCAAAACACTAAACAACGGCTGCGAAATTCCACTCAACGCATACCCATCACCATCTAAACAAGCCGTTAGTGTTCTTGACTCCCACGACTGACCGCTTAGATTGATATCATCCCCCAATTTAATATATTTTCTTACACCATAGGAACTATTTCCATTATATTTATTATTTTGGTTTTCACCCATAACCTTAGACCACTGTTTCGCAGTACAAATCACATAGGGATCCGCTTCCGTACCGCTTCCCGTGATTCCTTCATCCGCATACAGCGCAATCCCCGCGTCTCCCACCTGCACGTGGATCTCCGGCAAAGCAGTGTCTTCCGGTATCTCTTCGCTTTCCGGAATCACCGGAATATAGGTATAGATCGCCCCATTGTATTCTTCATTGGCTTTATCGTAGCCCTCCCAGGTCTTTTCTTCAGTTTCTTCTGGTTCACCGTCCTCATCGAAGCGGTCAAAATAGTCCTCCGGTGCCAGTCCGCCCTGAAATTCAGAATAGTCGCTGTTTTCCGCATCCAGTTTCCACGTGATACCCGACAAAGTCCGCTCGGTGGTTTCTTCTCCCATCGTCTCACGCACGGTAAGAGTCTCTGGGAACTGGATGTCGGATTCTTTGCTTCCAAGCGTGAGAATCTGATCGGCGATCGATTCTTCCAAAGGTGCAAATTCCAGCGTCTTTTTCGCCTGCTCTTCTTCTAGGACCGTGATCTGGATCACCGGGAGTTCGTCCTCATCTACCTCATAATTGCTGCTTTTCAGCTCTGCACGGAACAGGTAGACGCCCGGATTTTCTCCATCATAACGGGATGCCTGGCTCTCTTCTGCATCCAGAACCCAGCGCACCTTTACTTTTCGCCAGAAACCTTCCTTTTCGTCAATCTCTTCCTCGGTCTTCTCATCCGTCTTGACATCTTCCTTCGGTTCATCCGTTTTTCCGTTCGAAGAACTGCCATCTTCATTCAAATCTGCATTTCCACCCGAAGAACCGGAATCTGCCTTACTGGAATCGTCTTTCTCATCGGATTCACCGTTCCCCGGATTTGCATTTTCATCCTGAGAGTCCCCATTTTCCGCCGAATTTCCATCTTTCCCAGAATCTCCCTGTTCACCTGAACCGGATTCCGCTTTCTCTAAGCCCTCTCCACCTTCGCTTTTGTCTTTGCTATTCTCTCCGGTATCTTTTCCTTCGGTATCTTCTTTTTCTCCATTCTCTTCGCTGTCCGTCTTTTCCAGCACGGCATCATCATTTGTGCGGTTGGCAAACGCTGCTACATTCTCATCGCTCCCTGCGTCAGGCACATCTTCGGTTTGTCCTCCGCTGACAAAAACGTCTATGCTGTCCGGCATCTCCAGATCCTGATACCGGGTTCCATAGGGAACTTTCTGATACAAAACCTGTTCCGATAAGCTCTCGATCTCCCGGATCTGATAAAAATTCGTGTTCGCATAAACTCTCGGCACAGAGCCATATGAACTGCACGTTATCACTACCACCATTCCTGCTGCCAGGATTCTTCTTTTTCTCCTTCTCATACGCTTTTTTCCTCTCATTCTCGAAATGTTGATTATCCGTCATAAAGTGTGTATACACAAATGAGTCGTCACTATATTTATATTATAATAATCAACTCTCACAAATTCAAGACAGAAGCTGTTCTTTTAAGCGCATAAAGAAAAACGAGACGACCAAAGTCGTCTCGTAAAAGTCTAACTTTGAGGGGTCACCTCATTCTCTTGACTTCTTTTTTTATTTCCGTTCTTTATATCATTGTTTTCCCAGGTTCTCCGGGGTTCTGCACCATGTCAGGAGCATTCCTTTTAAAAATTCCAGTTCCTGCGAGTGGTCTTCCTTGTGATCGTCCGCCCACACAATTCCCTGTGCATAGCGCTCAGCCACCGCCAGCATCGCAATCGCAACGCTTGTAAATAACTGCTGCTCCGGGATATCGGTCCGGATGCTTTTATCGCTCCTCGCCTGCTCATAGAACTTATGATACAGCGCTCCTGCCGGCTTCAAAACATCCAGATGTTCAGCCAGCGCTTCCCCCCTGACTTTCTCCCGGGAGATAAAGTTTTTATAGTTATTACTGAACCGGAGTATTTCCGGGCGTTCCCGGTAAATCCGGATGATCTGATCCGTATAAAATTCAATGTACTGATACGCCGTGAATGATTCAAATATCTCCGGTCCCTTTTCTTCCAGAATCTCCTTCCAGAGATCGCCCCAGATTTTTCCGCTGATCGCTATCACAAGCTTGACCTTCGTCTGATAATAGTTATATAGGGTCGCAACGCCCACTTCCGCAGCGTCCGCCACCCTCTGTAAACTGACATTCTCGATCCCATATTGCGAAAACAGCCTGAATCCAGCTTCCATCAGCTGTTCTTTCCGACGCATCGCCTCTTTTTCATCCCGCTCTATATTTCTTGGCATTTCATCCTCCGCGCCTTTTCCTGACTTCTCCTGGATTCTTACAGGTATTCAAACATCTCTTTGGCATCTTCCTTGCGGATGGTCTCCTGCACGCTCGTCACGCGGACTTTGACAGACTTGTTGCCGAAGGCAATTTCAATCACATCCCCAACCTTAACCTCCGCGCTGGCTCTTGCCACTTTATCATTCAGCATCACTCGCCCGCTGTCGCACGCTTCATTGGCCACGGTTCTTCTTTTAATGATGCGGGACACTTTCAAATACTTATCTAACCTCATATTTTTCCTTTCCATAACCCCTTGCAGGGCACTTTCATCCTGGCGGAATCCCTTCGCTCCTATAATACTAAAGCCCTCCATGATATTTCATCACGAAGGGCTGTCTGTCACACATATATGTCTGAGATAATTATGCGTTTACCATATCCTTTAATGCTTTACCAGCTTTGAACTTCGGAGTCTTGGAAGCTGCGATCGGCATGGTCTCGCCGGTCTTCGGGTTTCTTCCCTCTCTAGCTGCTCTCTCAGCTACCTCAAAAGTACCAAAGCCAACCAGCTGAATCTTTCCGCCCTTAACCAGTTCCTCGGATACTGCATCTGTGAAAGCCTTGATTGCCTTCTCTGCGTCTTTCTTGGAAAGCTCTGCTTTCTCAGCTACAACTGCGATTAATTCTGTCTTGTTCATCGTATATTCCTCCTAGCTTATATCTTCGCACATGAATCCTCTTAGTTTTCTTCGTACATGCCCGCAAATCTTACTTTACATTTATATACATTTCTCCTTGCTTTGTCAAGGTTTTTCGCGCCTTGCTGTGTTTTTTCTGTGAAAAATCATGGAGTATCTGTGAACTCTCTTGCGCTTTCGCCTGTTTTTCGATATATCTGTTATATCGAATACCAATTTTTACCAAATAGACTGAAAGGAAACGGAGACTGTCTGGCACTCTTCCAGCCTCCCATTTTAGACCATATATGATAGAATCAACAACCACTACCCCCTCTGATTTTTACGGCGGTTCCCGCATCCTTTTAGAGGGCATCATCGACGAATTTCTCTCCTGCATCGGCATGATCCGACGCTATCAGAAGTCGCAGACCGGCTGGGATCCGATCTCCTCCTCTACCTCTCGCGTCAAAAGCCCGGAGAGCATGAGAGAAAAGCTCATCCGAGACGGACTGGAGCCGACGCTTCAAAATGCGTTTGCTCACGAACATGACGCCGCGGGCGTGCGCCTCATCTGCCCGATGGTGGACGATGTTTACCGCACCGCCGAGCTCATCCGCGCGATTCCGGACGTGACCATTCTCCGGGAAAAAGATTTCATCGCCCATCCAAAGCCGAACGGCTACCGCAGCTACCATATGATTTTAAAGATGCCGGTCCGTTTTCTGGGAAATACATCCGAGACAGCCGCTCTGCCCTGTCTGGAAGTCCAGATCCGCACGATCGCGATGGACTGCTGGGCGAGCATAGAACATGAACTCAAATATAAGCACGATATCGCCAACCCGGAACTGATGCAACAGGAATTAAAGCACTGTTCCGACCAGATTGCTTCCACGGATCTGTCCCTGTCCACCTTAAAGGAGCTGATTCTCACCCCAAATGCTGACCCAGATGCAAATTCCAACACAAGTGCTGGCGCTGAAAAACCAGTCGCTTCAGACTGCCGCGGCATTCCGCTCGGATAAATACTTGGATAAATAAAATAGTACATAAACCAACAGGTGGATAAACAAAGAGGGGGGATTTTCACACATGAAACTACTTCTTGCCGACGATGAACCGGATATGATACGCGCCCTGAGCGCCATTTTAACCCATGAAGGATATAAGGTAGACGCTGTCTACGACGGGGCTGAAGCACTGGAAAAAGCAGCCGCCGTCAGCTACGACGGGCTGATTCTCGATATCATGATGCCAAAGCTGGATGGGCTTGCCGTTCTTTCTGCCCTCCGGGACAAGGATATCCTGACCCCCGTTCTTCTCTTAACCGCCAAAAGCCAGACCGAGGACAAAATCTCCGGACTTGACTGCGGAGCGGATGATTACCTCACCAAGCCCTTTGACATCGGCGAATTTCTCGCCCGCGTCCGGGCGCTGACCAGACGAAGCGCCGCCAAACAACTCTCTGGGCTTACCTGCGGCAACTTTACCCTGGATCGCGCTTCCATGGAACTTTCCTGCGGCACTTCCTCCGTCTGCTTATCCAGCCGCGAGGCGGCAATGCTGGAATTGTTTATCCGCGAGGAAGGACGCCTTTTAACCGAAACACAGCTTTTAGAGCACACCTGGGGAAGCACATCCTACGACGATGGCGCTTCCGAGCCACTTCCACCGACACAGGAGGCACAACTGGTATGGACTTACGTTTCTTATCTGCGAAAAAAGATGCAGGCGCTGGGCGCCAACCGGAGCATCCAGCGAACCGAAGAGGGATATCGTCTGACGGCGGCGGACGCATGATCCGAAGCCTGCGGCGCAGGTTTCTGCTCATCGCCATGTTTTCTCTGGCGCTTACGCTCTTTGTCATCGGCGGCTCGATCAATCTGGGAAACTACATCCGGCTTACCGACCGGGCGGATGCCATCATCACGACTCTTTATGAAAATGACTGGAATTTCCCCCTTGTCAGGAATCATCCAAACGTTTCGGGACGTTTCCAACTCACCCGCGAAACGGAGTTTGAGACACGCTACTGCATTATTCATCTGGATGAAAATGAGGAACCATCCGACGTCAACTCCGAGCACATCGCCTCCCTCAGTGAGAGCGACATCTCAGCCCTGACAGACGCGATTCTCTCATCCGGCAAGGACAATGGCTACTGGGGCTACTACCGTTACCATCTGTATCCGTCCGATGGAAGCAGCGAAAGCGACAGCGGTACGCTTGTGATTGTAGACTGCTTTTCGCAGTTACAATCATTTTATATTCTTCTGCGCCTGACCTTCTTTATTATTTTCGGCTGTCTGGCAGTTGTACTTTTACTTCTCCTGTGCCTCTCCGACTACGTCATAAAGCCATTTGCCGATAATATCAAAAAACAGCGCCGGTTTATCACCGATGTCTCGCATGAGTTAAAGACACCTCTCGGCATCATTTCCGCCAACGTCGGCGTCATGGAAATAACACACGGCAAGGACGAGTGGACGGAAAGCACCCGCAAGCAGGTCGAGCGCTTAAACCGCATGATTGCGGAGCTCATCGAGCTGTCGCGCGCCGAGGAAGGCATGTGTCCGGAAAGTCTCTCTGATTTTTCTGTCAGCGCACTGGTAAAAGAGACTTCCGACAGCTTCCAGACCGCCGTTGACGCACAGGGAAAGAAGCTCTCCCTCTCGATCGAACCAGAGCTGTCGATGCGGGGACAGCGCGACCAGATCCTGCGTCTCTGCTCAATTCTGCTGGATAACGCAGTCAAATATTGCCTGCCGGACGGCACGATCACTGTGTCCCTGTACCAGAAAAAACGCCTCCTCTGTCTCGAGGTGCAGAACCCCTGTGAAAACCTGGAGCCCGATCAGGTTCCGCGCCTGTTCGACCGGTTTTACCGAGCGGACGATTCCCGCGCACGGGCAAGCGGCGGCTACGGCATCGGGCTTTCCATCGCCAAATCCATAGTGGAACGCCACGGCGGACGCATCAGCGCCCATCTGGCGCCGGGCAAGGATAAACAAAATGAAATTCACTTCTGCGCCCTGCTGCCGCGGCTGTCGTGAATA
>ULRL01059748.1_pt1 | contig 12132 bp, 9 predicted proteins | sample 1955391 | NCBI WGS metagenome assembly ULRL01 (sample SAMEA4835681, study PRJEB28245) | human gut metagenome | biome: gut microbiome; material: fecal sample | place: Denmark | collected 2008
AATATTTACTTCCGGCATATTTGCTGTTATTTGTGTTGTGTCTGCTGACTGTGGCTCATTTGATTCCTTATCCGGTGACATTGGTGACTGTGGCATTGGCGGTTCTTCTTTTAGATCGTGGAACTATTATAAAAGTGGATTATTCTCTTTTGCTAACATTTGTGGGCTTCTTTATTTTTATAGGAAATATGGGAAGAATGCCTGCATTCTGTGATTTTCTGCAGAAGATTATCAGAGGCAGGGAAGTCATGACGGCCGTGATTGCCAGCCAGGTGATCAGCAATGTTCCGGCAGCCCTTTTATTATCTGGATTTACGGAAAATATCACGGCACTGATCATCGGCACGAATCTGGGAGGTCTGGGCACATTGATCGCTTCTATGGCAAGCCTGATCTCTTATAAACAGGTGGCAAGTCAGATTCCCGGGGAAAAGAAACGGTATTTTGGATGGTTTACAGTGGTCAATGTGGGCTTTTTGCTTCTATTGTTATTTATAAACGGTCTGTTATAGTGTGTTTATTATTATACAATTATTTTTTTATTATGTAAGGAGGCAGCATCATGACAGAAGATATGACAATCATTGCAGAAGAGGCATATTCCGCAGCCAGGGAGATCCTGGAGAAAGCTAAGCCGGAGGCGGGAGAACTGTTTGTAGTAGGGTGTTCCACCAGTGAAGTGGGAGGCGCATCCATCGGAACCTATTCCAGCCCGGAGCTGGCAGAGGTGGTCTTCGGCGGAATCTATCAGGCAACGCAGGAAGCAGGTGTCTATCTGGCAGCCCAGTGCTGTGAACACCTGAACCGCGCGCTGATCCTGGAAAAAGAGGCAGCCGTAAAATACGGTTATCCCATGGTCAATGTGGTTCCCCAGCCCAAGGCGGGAGGATCCTTCGCTACGGCAGCGTATAAAGCATTTGAACATCCGGTGGCAGTAGAACATATTCAGGCGGCAGCGGGAATGGATATCGGGGATACGTTGATCGGAATGCATTTGAGAGATGTGGCAGTACCGGTGCGTCTCCGGACCGGACAGATCGGAGACGCCCATGTGGTATGCGCCCGTACCAGACCGAAATTCATCGGCGGTGGCAGGGCAGTCTATGACGAAGAATTAATGTAGTGCAATCGTACGAATTTGTAAGCAGGAAGTTCTGAGGGCGGGATCGGGAATTATTTCTGCGGCATTTTGCGGAAGTAATCACGGATCCACCGTCCGGATTCATTGAAGTCCTCATCGGTCCAGTCGGAGAGAGTCGTGCTGGCAGCCTTGAAGACACTGCTGCTTTCGTCCTTGTTCGCCAGATTCCAGCAGCAGAAGCTGATCTGATATTTGTTCAGCAGATCCAGCCATTTGGTGGTGGAATCAAAATCATTGGCACCATTGCCGGAAGCGTCGCACATACCGAATTCGCTGACGAAGACCGGAAGATTGTTCTGTGCGCAGGTCTCTAAGCGGTTACGCAGGTCATCTTTGTGGGTGCCTGCGTAAAAATGCAGGGTATACATTACATTATCAAAGGTAAGCGGGGAAGCTGCGGCTTTGTCGATCTCCTGGCTCCAGGTAGGGGTTCCTACGAGGATGACGGCATCCGGCTTCTGTTCCCGGATCACCGGGATGACTTCCTCGGCATAGGACTTGATGCTGTCCCAGGAGGTACCGCTGTTGGGCTCATTACAGATCTCATAGAGCACATTGTCGTTGTCAGCAAAAGCTTCCGACATTTCCCGGAAAAAGGCGATCGCCTCATCTTTGTTCTGATTCGGGTCACAATCACTTAAAATATGCCAGTCTACGATCACGTACATTCCAAGCTCTGTGGCGTAGGATACACCGTCTCTTACCAGCTGCTTCAGCTGTTCCTTATCACCGCCGGCACAATAACCGCCGTACTCCGCTGTATACATGGCGAGGCGGATACAATTGGTATTCCAGTCGTCCCGCAGGGTACGGAAGGAATCATAATTGATATACTGGGGGAACCAGGCAATACCGTGGGTGGACATACCGTAGAGCTGGACAGTGTTTCCGTCTGCACCGGTCAGCTTCCCGTTCTCCACATGGAGAGCGCCGTGCTGTCCGAAGGGGGTGGAAGCCACATCCGCAGGCTTAGTGGATTGTATTTCGGGAGCATCGGGAGCCGGTGTCTGCTTGGATGCAGCGGTGCTTTCGCTGACGGTTTCTGTGATGGCAGCAGACGCTTCGGGGGAAGCAGATGTTGCGGCTTCATTTGACGTATCCTGCCTGCCACAGCCGGCGAGAGCACAGGTGCCTAAGGCTGCCAGTACCGCACAGCTGAGCGTTTTTCTGAAAATAGACATAATAACCTCTTTTCTTATTCGAGTTCGAGAATCAACGAATGAAAATACAAACAATGGGTTACCTTTTAAAACTAAAAAACAAGCACTTACAACCAATATTATAATTGTGTCTGTGAAGCTTGGCAAGAAATGATTGCCCGCGGATAGGAGCTGTGATACAGTTAATGGGAACAGAGTTCGGAATAGAGGACAGAGATGGAGGAAACCTATGCTTCCGCAGTCATTTACAGAGAGAATGCAGGGACTTTTGGGATCGGAATATGAAGAGTTCCTGGCAAGCTTTGAGCATGAGAAATATCAGGCATTGCGTCTGAATCCGTTAAAAAGGGATGACATGTCTGTCATAACAGAAAAAGTAAAGCAGACTTTTCAGCTGCAGCAGGTTCCCTGGGCGGAGAACGGATATTACTATACCAAAGAGGATCAGCCGGGAAAGCATCCCTGGCATGAAGCGGGACTTTATTATATCCAGGAACCCAGTGCCATGGCACCTGTGACACTACTGTCACCACAGCCCGGAGAGCGGATCCTCGATCTATGTGCTGCTCCCGGAGGGAAAAGTACCCAGATCGCATCCGCGATGGAGGGAGAGGGACTGCTTGTCACGAATGAGATCCATCCGGCGAGGGCGAAAATACTGTCGGAGAACGTGGAGCGCATGGGCATCCGCAATGCCTGTGTATTGAATGAGACACCGGAGCACCTGGCGGATATTTTCGAGGAATATTTTGACCGGATCCTGGTGGATGCACCCTGTTCCGGAGAGGGAATGTTCCGGAAGAATGAAGTGGCCTGTGAGGAATGGAGCCCGGAAAATGTGCAGTTATGTGCAGACAGACAGGACGGGATCCTGGAGTGCGCGGCACGGATGTTAGTCCCGGGAGGCAGACTGGTATATTCTACCTGCACCTTTGCGCCTGTGGAAAATGAGGGAAGCATCAGCCGTTTCCTGGCAAAGCATGAGGAATTCGAGATTGTCCCCATAGATAAAGCGAAGCTGGGGATCCCGGAAGGCTGCGACGGTATTCCCGCTTGTGTAGAGAATCCGGCACCCGGCATTACGGGGACTTTGCGTCTGTGGCCCCATAAGTTACGTGGCGAGGGGCATTATGCCGCAGTATTACAGAAAAAGGGAGAGCTTCCGGAAGGATATCAGCCAGTGAGCGCCATCGGATCAGAGAAGGGAATTCCGGCGAAGAATCTGACAAAAGACTGGGCAGAGTATTTTAACTTCGCAAAAGAGACCTTTTTGGAGGAGCAGACGATCAAAGCAGGACTATGCACTGCCGGAGAAGGATTTCTGGCATTTGGCGATAACCTGTACCGCATGCCGGAGAGAATGCCCGGGGTGAAAGGACTGAAGGTATTGCGCCCGGGACTTCATCTGGGCACATTGAAAAAGAACCGTTTTGAACCGGCGCACGCGTTAGCACTGGCACTGCGCCCAGAGGATGTGAAGCATGTGTGGAAGATGTCTGTGGAGGAAGCCGCGGCTTATCTGAAGGGACAGACTTTTTCCGCGGAAGGCGAGAAGGGCTGGTATCTGATCTGCGTGGATGACTGTAGCCTTGGCTGGGGGAAGCTGGCAGGCGGAATCATGAAAAATCATTATCCCAAGGGGCTACGGAAGGGATAACGGATCACGACAATAAGGACATTTTATATGAGAACAGAAATAGTATACGAAGACAAGAGTATCATGGTTGTCCGCAAACCGGCGGGACTGGCGGTGCAGTCTGCCGGAATCGGACAACCGGATGTGGTCAGCGAGTTGAAATCCTATCTTGCAAAGCTTCCCGACGCAGGGAGGCCGGGACCGGGAAAAGGAGAGCCGTATCTGGGCATAGTCCACAGACTGGACCAGCCGGTGGAAGGACTGTTGGTATTTGCCAAAGACAAAAAGGCAGCAGCGGCATTGTCGAAGCAATTAACAGAAGGTGCGCTGAATAAACATTATTATGCAGTACTCTGTGGATATCCTGACTGCCCAGAGGGGGATCTTGTGGATTATCTTCGCAAGGAAGGTAATGTGGCGGTGGCAGTGACCGGCAGGGAGCAGGAATTTGCAGATGCGAAGATTGCCGCGCTGCACTATCGCATTTTGGAAGAGATCAACGCTCCTTCTCCGCTTGCGCTTGCAGATGTAACGATCGGGACCGGACGGTTTCATCAGATCCGGGTGCAGTTTGCACATGCGGGATTTCCACTGTTTGGAGATACGAAGTATGGAACGGCAATGCTAAAAGAGGCGATGCCTGCGCAGAAATATCGCGGCGTGGCACTATGCGCGTATTCTCTGGAGCTTGTCCATCCCGTTTCCGGGAAAAAGATGGGATTCCGTGTAGTGCCGAAGAATCCAGCATTTGCAGGTTTTGCGATGGAGGAATTGAAAAAACTCACAGAAAATGAAACCGGAATCTCCAAAAGGGGATAAAAAAAGTCTCTCAGAGCACACTAATCCCAAAAAGGGAGTGTGCGGAATGGACTGGGGAGAATTCGGTAAAAACATTATAGGAAAAAAGATGATAGTACTGCTTGCGGTGACGGGAGCAGTCTATTTTTTTCTGCAATATCTGACACCCCTTCTGGCACCGGTGCTGCTGGCGATGCTGTTCGTCACGATATTCGGACCCATGATGAAACGGATGAACCGCAAACTGCATTTTCCAAGACCCTTAAGCGCCATAGTGCTTCTGATTCTGGCGACACTGCTGTTGGCTGTATTGTTATGGGTACTGAGTTCCTGGGTGCTGGGAAGTCTGCCGGTGTGGATCCGGAGTATGGATGCGAGGGAGCAGGAGTGGCTGGCGATGGTACGGGATCTGTGTCACGGTGTGGGAGAGATCATTGGCGTGGACGCTTCCTATCTGGAAAATACGGTCAGCGGCAGACTGCAGGAGGGACTGGATTCGCTGGAGGAAAATATTCTGCCGGGGATGCTGTCGCAATCCATGCAGTATGTGCGGTGGTTTGCGGAGTTAGGAGGATTCCTGGTGACATTTCTCATTGCGTCGGTACTGTTGGCGAAAGACTATGACGGGATCATGAACCATCTGCTGGATCAGGAGTCCTGCCATGTGCTGTTGGAGGTAATCTGCGGAATTGTCCGCTATATCGCTACCTTTGTAAAAGCACAGGGGATCATCATGTCGGCGATCGCACTGACGGCAGCGATTACGTTAGGGATCGCGGGGATAAAGCATGGAGTGCTATGGGGGATCCTGGCGGGAATTCTGGATGCGCTTCCTTTTATCGGCACGGGGGTGGTGCTGGTGCCACTGGGAATCTGGCAGCTATTGGAGGGAAGCTTCGGTAGAGCGTTTATCTGTGGTGTGCTGTATGTGGTATGTATTTTCCTGCGGGAGATACTGGAGCCCCGTCTCATCGGAAGGAAAATAGGAGTGTCTCCCATTGCTGTATTGGTGTCGTTGTATGCCGGGATCCGGCTGTTCGGCGTCTGGGGGATCATCAAGGGACCGTTGGGATTTGTATTGATCTACGAGACGTATCATAGCCTGTCTAAGATGTCTGAGCGGCAGAAAAACGGAGAGGATCGCTTCTGAGAAAAGATTGACGAAAGAAGTCCGGAAAGCTATCATGAAAGTGATAGTCCTATTACTGAAGGATGCTTTGGAAGGGCATGATTATGGCAAAACATACGACCGGAAAAAAGAAAACGGAATCTGTGGAGGAGACGCTTTGCAGTTTCAATGGCTTTTTGTGTGATATTGTGATCAGTGTATATATGTGTGCGGTACTAGTGGTATTGCCGCTTTATAATAAAGGATATGCACAGATCGGAACGGAGAAGGAGAATTTTTTCAGAAAGACCATGACCTACGGAGGAAAGGCATTGCTTCCGGTATTTGTCCTGTGGGCGGTTTTTCGCCTCATTACGGCAATCCGTGCAAAGGAGCTGCCGGGGATCAGGGAATTGCCGGGGAGATTGTGGAGGAACCTGAGCAGTACGGATAAATTCGCGGCGTTATATGGGATCGCGGTACTACTGTCGTATCTGTTTACGAATTACCGGGAAGAGGCATTGTGGGGGACAGCGTCCTGGCGGATGGGAATGTGGACGCAGCTGGGAGCGGTGATCGTGTATTTTATGATCTCCCGTATGTGGCAGTGGAAGAGCTGGATCACGGTGCTGGTACTGTCGGTGTCTGCGGTTGTTTTCTCCCTGGGATATGTGAATAAGTTCTGTCTGTTTCCCATAGATCCGCAGTTCGTAAATACCTCTTTTATCTCGACGATAGGGAATATCAACTGGTATTGCGGGTATCTGGTGACGATATTGTTCGGGGGAGTCTATCTGCTGTGGCGGATGGAAGAGAAAATGACTTGGAAAAAGCTGTTGCTGATGGCATATGTGACGATCGGTTTCGCCTCGCTGGCGACGCAGGGAAGCAGCAGCGGCATTGTAACCTTCGCGGTGGTCATGTTCGTATTATTCGGGATGTCCGTGAGAGACAGCGGGAGGATGGAAGTGTTCTGGCAGGAGATGACGATGTTCTCCGGCGCATGTCTGTTGACCTTTATATTGCGAAAAGCGAATGTGTTTTCACAGGAATTAGTGATGGAAGGAACGACGGATCTGCTGACGTTTTCGATGGTAACCATACTTATGACGATACTGTCAGGAACCATTTTATGCTTGATACACAGAGCTCGGCTGAAGCGGAGTTATCCGGAGAAACTGCTACATAGAATATATTGCGGGATCGCTATTGCGGTGCCGGTCATGATATTGCTTGTTTTATTACTGACGCTGATCAATACCTTAGCCGGTGGCGCGTTGACTCCCAACATCACAGACCCAAATGTGACAAAATGGCTGACGTTTAATGTCAGTTGGGGGAGTGCCCGGGGCGGTACCTGGGCAGCAGGAGCCAGATGCTTCTGGGAGGCGGACTTTCTGCATAAAATATTCGGCGTGGGACCGGATTGCCTGTATGCATTTTTATCCAACGAGGGAAGCGTGGGACTGCAGACGATGGTGAATGACCGTTTTGGCGGGAGCCGGCTTACGAATGCACACAATGAATGGCTGACGGTTCTGGTGGATATAGGAGTATTGGGACTGATCAGTTATGCCGGAATGATGATCACGGCGATCAGGGATTTCCTTCGTGCCGGGGAGAACAAGATGCTGGTCGGAGCCTGCGGGATCTGCGTGCTGGCATATACAGTGAATAATATGTTCAGTTTTCAACAGGTGATGAATATTTCGACGGTGTTTGTAGTAATGGGAATTGGAGAGAATTTGCGGTCTGCGCCCGAACGATGTGTTCGAGCCAGCTAGAGGACGTAAGTTCAATACATTGAGATAGACAAAAATAACCCCTCACAAAAGTGAGGGGTTATTTTTAGTCGTCGCGACAAGATTCGAACTTGCGACCTCTGCGTCCCGAACGCAGCGCTCTACCAAACTGAGCCACGCGACGATTTTGTTAACACGAATCGCGTCAACATTAAAATAATAAATAAAAACCCATTGATTGTCAAGCAAAAAACGAATATGATAGAAGAAAAAGTTGCAAAAACGATAAAATCACGAAATTAAGAGAGGAAATTCTATGTACAATACAACGGTAACGCTGAAAAAAGGAGAAGGAAGAACGCTGAAAGCCGGGGGAATGTGGGTATTCGATAATGAGATCGCATCCATACTGGGGACGTTTGAGAATGGCGACATTGTAAACATTCATGATTTTGACGGCTATTTCATGGGATACGGTTATATCAATACCAATTCCAAGATCACGCTCCGTCTGTTGGCGCGCAGGAAGGATACGGTGATCGATGAGGCATTTTTTGAACAGAGGGTACGGGATGCCTGGAATTACCGCAAGGAGACCATCGATACCTCTAGCTGTCGTCTGATCTTCGGAGAGGCGGATTTCCTGCCGGGTATTGTCATTGATAAATTCTCGGATGTATTGGTAGTGGAATCTCTGGCATTGGGAATCGATAAGTGGAAGCTTGTAATCATTGATGCTTTGAAGAAAGTACTGGCGGAGGATGGCATTACCATCCGCGGTGTCTACGAGCGGAGCGATGCCAAGGTACGCTTACAGGAGGGGATGGAGCGTTACAAGGGCTTCATCGGCGAACCGTTTGACACGAAAGTAGAGATTGTGGAGAACGGTGTGCATTACATGGTGGATGTAGAGGACGGACAGAAGACTGGATTTTTCCTGGATCAGAAGAATAACCGTGCCGCCATTCATCGTTTCTGTAAGGATAAAAAGGTGCTGGACTGCTTCACACACACCGGCTCCTTTGCATTGAACGCGGGAATTGCCGGAGCGAAGAGTGTTCTGGGTGTGGATGCTTCTCAGCTGGCAGTGGATCAGGCAACAGAAAATGCGAAGCTGAACGGACTGGAAAATACGGTAAGCTTCCGATGTGCGGATGTCTTCGAGTTATTGCCGGAGCTGGAATCACAGGGCGAGAAATATGATGTGGTGATCCTGGATCCGCCCGCTTTTACCAAGTCCCGCAATTCCATCAAAAATGCCGTAAAAGGATATCGTGAGATCAATCTTAGGGGCTTAAAGCTGGTGAAAGACGGCGGATTCCTGGTAACTTGTTCCTGCTCCCATTTCATGGATCCGGAGCTTTTTGCCAAAACAATCCGGGAGGCTTCTCATGGTGCGCATAAGCGTCTCCGCCAGGTAGAATTCAAGACACAGGGCCCGGATCATCCGATCCTGTGGGCAGCGGACGAGAGCTATTACCTCAAGTTCTACATTTTTCAGGTAGTTGAAGAGAAGTAAGAGCTGGGAAGTAGCGGAAATGCTTGATTTATAAGGGATGGAAGGCATTTGACGTTTATAGGGAAAACCTCGTAAAGTATCGTAAAATATCACAAAACCGTGACTTAAAGTGGTAAGTCTGAGTGGTAAGCACCTGAAATGTAACGAATGGTAAGTTTATGGGGAAAACGGTATGTTCTAGTTGAATGATAATGGGAAACTAACAAAAGACTAACCATAGACTAACGAAGGACTAACCACGTGTATCTTTCTTTTTCAAATAAGAGATAGTATTATTAGTGTGGCAAGAAAAACGACTTACAAATATATACGGAATGACTACGGTTTGGCTACGGTATTGAGACTTTTTTTGAAAAGCAATTGCATTGTCATGATGACAACTGGACATTTGACATCGGAAGCAATAAAGTATTCTAAAGCAATAATGGAGGATACAAATTTATGTATTCTTACTTTACAGAAAGAAGATATTGAAGTAATTATTAAAAATCCAGCAAGCATCATTAAGATATTTAATCATCAAGCGGAAAGTGCAAAGAAGATAAAAGTTTTAAATGATGGTGAACAGTAGATTCTTATAGGAGAAGACTATGACGATTATCTGATAAAGGGAAAAATTTTATAATCCGTCCAGGGTGACAGCCTTGGCCCATAGATGTGTTGTGACACATGCAGAACATCTGAATCTGTTCTCTTTTCTTATATGCTTGTAAGTACATAATCTTTGCAGTCATGACACAAGAAAAGCTCCCTCACAGGAAGGAACTTTGTCTACAGTCTGAACAGAGGTGACATATTTTGTCACCTCTGTTGGATAAAAATATGGTCTGAATGGAATCAGATCGGTTAGTTTTAATTAAATGTCTGTGTAATCTTCCTGTAATCATTCGGAGACATTCCTATGTAGGATGAAAAAACTCGGTTAAAATATCGTTGGTTAGGATATCCTACTAAATCAGAAATTTCAGTTATTTTTTTATTGGTTTCTTTCAGAAGATGTTTGGATTCCTCAAGTCGGAGCTCAGTCAGGATGATGGTAAAGTTTTTTCCTGTATGCTGGCGAATCAATCGGCTTACATAAGAGGGATTACGCTGTACATATTCAGATACACTGGTCAGGCTGATGGATTGATTATAGTTCTGTTTTATATATTTCAGTACCAGTTCAACAATTGTATTGCCATTCGCCTGATACTGGGAATTGACCAGCCTGCACATGGATGTAACAATTGGAAAGAAAGGATTGATAGAATAGCTTTTCCCGATTGTTCTTTTTAATGTACTCAATTCATTAAGGATCTCATCCTTTAATTCATGAATCTGTGTTATTTCCCGTAAGGTAAAGGAAAGGGAAGAAAGCAGGAAGAAAAAGATTTCTTCGCTGATGCTTTTACTTTCTGATAAATCAGATGAAAAGCTATCCAGACATTTTGCCGCTTCCTTGACATTGCCGGCTAAGATCTGTGTAGAAAGGAACTGCGCCTTTTCGTGAAGATTGAACAGGCAGTATGATTTCGTGCTTAAATCATCATAAAATATAATGGAATCGTCAGGGTGATTTTCGTAATGGGACTGACATATCGTTATTTGACGGCGCAGGGTATTCAGATGATTAAAATTATTAGACAGACTACTTATGCTGATCTGAAAAAGTACATCATTTTCTTTCAGTTCATTTAGCAGAAGTTCCATATCCTTCATCATGGCATAATTAGAAAACCCGTCGCTTTCTGAAGGGTAAATCCAGTATATCGCATCTCCAATATTATATAGAAGAGCATTGTTGTCCCGCTTTTTTATGGATAATTCTGCCAGATGGGAATAATAGTATTTTTCTTCAATCTGATTAGAAATTGAATCAATGTAAAAATGGCATTTGATAACAACGAGCCGGAAGTCCCTGATATCTATGTGAAGCAGATTTTTCTGCACAAGTAATTGATCTTCAGACATAGGAGAGGACCAGAAAAGCAGCTCCTGTAAAAACTGTTTTCGGATATAAGATTCATTTTCATTGAAGTAGCTACGAAGAACTTCATAGTTACTTTCCCGGCGTCTGGCAGCTTCAAGTTTTGCTATTGCATGGCGTATGCAGGACAATGTTGATTCAGCATCTATAGGCTTTAAAATATAATCAAATACGTTATACCGGATGGCAGCCTGGGCATATTTGAATTCAGAGTAACCTGTAATTAAAATCACCAATATTTCAGGATATGTTTCTTTGACATACTGTGCCAGATCAAGTCCGTTTTTTACCGGCATGCGTATATCAGACAGCACGATATCAGGATGATGGGTTTCAATTATATCTATGGCAGTCGGTACCTCGGGTGCACATAAAATATCAGAAAAAGAAAGCGGGCTTTCGGAAATAAGCTGAACAAGTTTTTGACGTTGGATATCTTCGTCATCTACAATTAGTATTTTCATAACAGGTCTCCTCGTATAATAAGTGTATAGCCAGTAGAAACGATGGTTATGCACTTATTCTTTCTATAGATTTATAGATGATCTGAGACACCTGGGATAATCTCTTTCCATCTCATCTACTTTGGTTATTAGTTACATAGGTTATTCTGTGGTATGATATCAATAGAGTCTGATGTCTAGAGGCTCTGCTTTGTCTCCTTTCAGCCCGATCTCGGTGCCTGCCTAGAAAGCTTGCATCCTGATTCATATGTCATATTCCGCTTACACAGATGTTTCATCCTCTGGCGTACAGCACCAGCAAAAGAGCTGCCAGAGTGTATGCTTATTACGCGAGGTTTCGGTCAGCATATGATTCCCAGGATAAACCTTTTACTTCAGATTCCAAGAATACTTAATCGGAAAGGCGGGTGATATCATTTTAAAGATTAACCCTTTATCTACGCTTTACGTCGGTATTGATGTCAGCTCAAAATCCAACTATGTTTGTGCTTTGGATTTTTTCAAAAATAAATACATAAACTCTTCTTTTGTCAACAATCAGCCCGGGGCTGAGGAATTAGCTTTGAAGATACTTGAGTGTTTAAATCAACACCCC
>ULRL01009616.1_pt1 | contig 11982 bp, 10 predicted proteins | sample 1955391 | NCBI WGS metagenome assembly ULRL01 (sample SAMEA4835681, study PRJEB28245) | human gut metagenome | biome: gut microbiome; material: fecal sample | place: Denmark | collected 2008
CGTATCTTTGCCACCGGCGGCATCGGCGGCGTTCACCGGGGCGCAGAGACTACCATGGACATCTCCGCCGACCTGGAGGAGCTGGCCCAGACGCCTGTGATGGTGGTCTGCGCCGGGGCCAAGTCCATCCTGGACCTGGGTCTGACCCTGGAGTACCTGGAGACCAAGGGCGTGCCCGTTATCGGCTACGGCACCAAGGAGCTGCCCGCCTTCTATACCCGCAAGTCCGGCTTCGCCGTGGACTACGAGATCGACACCCCCGAGGAGCTGGCCAAGGCCTTCCATGTGGCCCGTCAGCTGGACATGAAGGGCGGCATGCTGGTCACCAACCCCATTCCTGAGGAGTATTCCATGGACCACAAGGTCATCGACGCCGCCATTGAGCAGGCCCTGGCCGATGCCAAGGCCCAGGGCATCCACGGCAAGGAGACCACCCCCTTCCTGCTGGCCCGGGTCAAGGACCTGACCGGCGGCGACAGCCTGGACAGCAACATCCAGCTGGTGTATAACAATGCCCGTCTGGCTGCCAAGACGGCCTGCGCCCTCCAGACTCTGGAGCAGGCGTAACGGATGCAGGGCGCTGTGATCTTCCCTATCGCAGCGCCCTGCAATTTTTCTGGGCACTCCATCGGCTGTGCGAGCTTGTCAAAAATCTTTTTTGACAAGCTCCAAGGCCTTTTCAGACCTTTTATAAAAGTTCTGAAAAGGCGGTGCTTGAAAACGAAAGACACCCCTGATGGGTTTCTTTCGTAACGATCTTCCTTTCCGAAGGCAGAGGCAATCCTATTTTTTTGACAGTCTGGCACAAAAGCGGACGGCTTTGAAGCCGTCCGCTTTTGTGCGTATATGGTTACAGGTTCTTCTCGTAGGACTCGATCATCTTCTTGAACGTGTGACCCGTACGACTTTCGAGATTTGACCGTCTTTTGAGCTTTTCGAGATACTTTTCGCAGCTTTCACCGGTGAATATCTTGATTGCCAGATGCATGGTGCCGTCACCTTCCGGTGTGGCGAAGATCTTGTCGATGAATGTATCCACAAACTCCTTGCTGATCTCGCCATTGGCACAGTCACGCTCGGCACCGCGAAGCACTTTGCGGATGCGCTCCATATTGCTGCGGAACTCCTCGCTGGATTCCTGCTGTTCCCGAAGCTCGGCAAGCTCCTGTTCGGCGGCTTTGATGTCGGCATTGCACTGTGCTGTCATGGACTTAAAATCAGCAGGGGTGATACTGTCCAACGCCACCAGCTCAAGCAGTTTGCTTTTCTTTTTCAGAGTCAGTTCAATGGTTGCTTGTGCAGCTTCGATCTTCTTTTCGATGTTACCATTGCTGGTCATCACACGGTACATCCGCTCGTATTCTTCCAACATAGCGGAAGATGCATCCTTGGTATCACGGAACACCTCAAAGAGTACAGGGATCAGTTCCTTTTCGTAGATAGGAATGGAATCGCAGCTTTCTTTGCCGTTATTGATCTTACCGGAGCATACCCACTTGGAGTTTTTGTTGCCTTGTCGATCTACGGAGTCACGGCGGTAGTAAGGTGTGCCGCAGTGGGTACAGAACAGCTTGCCGGTCAGAAGATTGGCATGGTTGCAGATACCCTGACGGTTCTTCACATCCTCACTTCTCCTGCGAAGTACGGCGTTAGCCTGTTCCCATAGTTCCTCAGAAACGATAGCCGGTACAATTTCACCGGTATCATCCTTGAACATGACCCATTCCTCCGGCGGGAGGAATTTTTGCTTTTTGGTGAACATATCCACCACTTTGACCTTGTTGCCCACATAGTAGCCTTTGTACTTGGGGTTGGAGATCATGCCCGACATGGTGGAGTGGGCAATCTTCTTGCCGTTGTGGTTGCGGTATCCTTTTTCCCAGAACAGGATTTCAAGCTGCTTCATGGAATATTCATCGGTGGCGTAAAGCTCAAACAGTTCACGCACCATCACGGCCTGTTCCTCATCAATCACCAAACGGCCATCGTTTTTGATATATCCAAAGATGCGGCTGTTACCCAGCACGACATTTTGCTTGATGGCCTGCTGATGCCCAAATTTTACACGGGAGGACAGCTTGCGGAGTTCATCCTGAGCGATGGAGGACATGATGGACAGACGAAGCTCGGAGTCCTCATCAAAGGTGTTAATGTTATCGTTCTGGAAAAAGACACCGACTCCCGCATTCAGAAGCTGTCTGGTATACTGGATAGAGTCCAGCGTATTACGGGCGAAACGAGAAATTTCCTTTGTGATAACAAGGTCAAATTTACCGGCCTCGGCATCGTCAACCATGCGATTGAAATTCTCACGGCGCTTAGTGGAGATACCGGACAAGCCTTCGTCGATGTATCCGGGAACGAATGTCCAGGCGATATTCTTTCTGATAAATTCTTCGTAGTATCCGATCTGGTTGCCCAGAGAGTTCAGCTGTTCATCCGATTCCGAAGAAACACGGGCATAATAGGTTACCCGAAGAGGAATATCGTAGATGCTTTTCATTCGCAGCATTTGTCTAATGGAATGTATATCCATAATCGTTCCTTTCTAAAAGTTTGTTATATCATCATCTGTGTATATGATAACATCTACTTATGAACTTTTCAAGAGCGTGATGAAATTTGTCAAAAAGTTTGGGCGGCAACCGTAACCTCTCGATTGCCGCCCGATCTATCTTATCGCATTTTTGCAGCAGTACGGCTCTTAATCATCAATCGCATCCGATTGCGCTGATCTTCCGTAATCATCCCTTTTGCAAAAAGCGTATCGTTGTAATAAGTCAGCCAGAGCTGTTCAATGACAGCCTGCTTTTTCTGCTCGTTCATACTCTGCTTCATTTCCTTGGTTTCTGCCATAGAATTCCTCCGTTTCGTGTTTATTATTGCCTCAGATCTCATGATTTATCCGCCTGTGATCCTGCCCACGGCGGCGGACAGACTGTTTGTGTTCCTGCGTTTCTTTTCCTCTGCTGAGGACAACATCAAGAAAAGCCCGAACCCTTTCGGATGCGATTTCCATTGCATCCAGATAGGGCTGGGCTTTCTTCTTTAGCTCTTGATATTTTTCAAGCAGCGTATCGTACCGCTGTTTCCAGATCGAAACCGTCTTTTCTGCGGAATCCAGTTTTTCCTTCAGCTTCTGATTGTCAGCTTTAGCGATAATGCCGTTCACCGCATAGTGTTTCAGCGTGTCACATTCATCTGGTGTCAGCACGACATTGTTTCCGAAGGTGGCTTTCTTGCCCATCGCTTCAATGTCCTGCACCGTCAGCGCAATGGCCTTTGCCGCCTTGGTTTCCTTTTGCAGAGCTGCCAGTTTCTTTTTCTGCTTCTCCGTGGCAGCTTTGGCTTCCTCCAAAATCTGCTCGGCCTGTGCCACTTGTCCGGTCACAGCTTCCAACCTCTGCTGTTCCGCCTGCACCTTGAACTGTGTCACCGTCAGATGTTCCTCAGTGCTGCCACGCTCTCCACGCTCCACATCGGCATAACCGGCGTTTCGCATGAAAATAAAAAAGTCATCCTGCAACACACTGTAGGACGACTTCAAAATCTTTTTTCCTTTTGCGTTGAGCATGGGACTTCCGTTCTCGTCAAGCACCGGCTTGGAGTCCCATTTCTTACTTCGACTGACTTGTGTGATGGTTTCCTTAACGGTTCCCCGGAGGGCTTCATCCTTACATCGCTTCGACCAAAGGATCTGCTTTTCCACCACCGGGATATAAACCACATGGAGGTGGTAGTGGTACACATCCTCACCCAGCGCTTCGGACATTGCCCTGTTGCGCTCATCGGCGTGCATCACGGCAGAGAGGATATACTGCTCACTGCCTACGATCTTCACGGCGGCTTTATAGGCATCGGCATAAAACTGTTTTGCAAATTCATAGCCACCGTGGTTGTAGAAGTAAGCGGAGTTCACATCGAAAACCAACTCGCCGTATTTGATGGCATCCGGTTTCAGACCTCTGGTGGAGATCACGCCATCCTGCTCCATCCGTTCAAACATTTTTACATACTCATCGGTGGGGGCTTTGAAATGAACGTTCATGGAAGTGCGCTCCGGTACGATGTCCTGATTGCTGTAGCTGTCCTTTTCACGCTCATTGTGTTCCTGTACCTTTGCCACATCTGCCGGGGTTTCCAAGTCCTGGTTCCGGGCTACGGTACGATCTATTCCATCGTTTCTTGCCATAGGCTTTACGTCCTTTCTTTGAGATTTACAGACAACGGGAGAGCTGGGGAACGGCACTTTTTCAAAGTGTAATAACCCACTATAACACTTTCATCCATACTGGCTGCAAAGTGCCGTGGGTTCTCCGAAGGCTCTCCCGAGGGGGAGTGCGGTCGCTGCGGCGACCTCTGCTGACCAAGGCGAAAATGTCTGCAACTTTTCTTGTGGTCAGTCCGTCTGCATCAAGCCGTTTTGCGAAACTTGCTCTCGCAGACGGCAGCAGTGAAAACCGTATTTTTCACTGCCCGTCCACGGTACTTTTAGCAAAATCCCGTGGACATAGAAACAGCCCAAACAGAAGAAATGTGCTGTTTCTATCACGAGCGTTTTACGCTCCATTGCTGCGTACATACGTACCAGCAATGGAGTTTACTCGACCTGCCGCCATTCCTCCGGAATGTCATCGTGTACGTACGTACACGGCGAATCTTCGTAAAACCCATTTATATGGGGTCGTACAATCGCTTCCACTCCCATGAATCCCCACACCCGCCGACTGGCAGAGTTGGTGACATTATTGCAATGCTCAAGGTTATACTTCTTGGCATTGGCAATTATGGCGTCACTAAAACTTCTGGACTTCAGCGGAGCCAGAGAGTTTTCCTCACACCACAGGCGATAGATCGCATAGAAGTCTTTGGAACTGATGGACGCATCCGCTCTCAGCCGGATATATCCCTCCGACTCCATGAAATCGAAAATGTTGTTATTGTCACGCTTGACCGCTTCCCGGTTTTCACGGATGCGGTCGCTCTCCGTAAACTTAAAATTGTTGGCAACGAGCCGCTGCAAACCTTCAAATGCCCAGAGGAAGATGCCCTCAGCTTCGGCCTTCATCTTCTCTGCAAGGTCGGGATCGTCGGCTCTGTCCACCGGCTTTTCCTTGGTAGTCAGCACAAGCTGTCTGCGATAAAAGCCATCGCTGCGGTCATACAGGGCTTGCAGATCGCCGTTGCTGAACGCCAGCAACCGGGCAAACATCCAGCCCTGATAGCTCTGTTTTCCCTTGCGCTCTAAATCCATCTTGCCCTGTGCTGTCACGATGGATTTTACATAGTTAGTCTGGCGCAAGGCTTCCATTCGCATATCATCATCCACGCACAGAAGGATGTGTTCCAGATCGGCACGGGCAAAGCGATTTTCAGAAATCTTACCGATGCTGCCGTCCTTCATATTCGTGCCGAAGATGGTGGACAACACCGCACCGATTTGAGATTTGCCCTCACCACCGTTGCCCTTAATCACCATCATGCGCTGTCCCTTGTTGGACGGGATCAGAGAGTAGCCAATATACTCCTGCAAGGTAGGAATGTCCTCTGCATGGAGCAGACCTTGCAAAAAGTTCAGCCAGATCACCGGTGTAGGAGCATTGGGGTTGTAGGCAATCGGCAGACGGCTTCTCACGATAGCCGGTCTGCCCTCGGTAAATGTGCCGTTCAGCATGAGCGTTCCGTTGGACAAATGGATGCGATCCTGTTCCAGCGGGAAGTCGGGCTCTTGCGCTTCCAGTTTCAGCACTTCCAGAATGTTGGTGATCTTCCGGGGAATGTTGTTCACGGCACAGAATTTCAGCTTTTCGTAAATCTCACCACGGAGAGGAAGATCATCCGTCACCCGACCGTCGGGCGTGAAAAAAGCTCCGTTTGCGAAGATGATTCTGCGCTCCTGCAGAAATTCATCACAAAACAGAGCTTCGTTAATGTTCTGCCCATCAAACCACATGGGCAAGTTCATATCAGGCGTTTTCCGGTTCTTCGCCACGGTGCGCCACCTCCTTTTTCTTTCGTGCGGTGTACTCTTTCAGAAAAGCGATCTTGCCGCTTTTCATCAACTCGTCCACCAGAGCAACCCGTTCTTCCAGATCACCCACAGTCAGAATGTCGGCCATATATTCGATATGGCAGTGCATCTGCAAGGCTTCCACAAAGCGGTCATCGTAAGGCTCATCCGGTGTCGTGGGTGCATACCGCACTTTCCAATCTTCCAGAAGATGCAGATAATCCGTTAGCACACGGAAGCAGAGCATTTCGTCCTCCCGGAACTGTCGGATATGGGGGCGTTTGGGCTTGCAAGATGCTACAGCAGCTTGTCCCGGATCGGTGCTGATACCGAAGTCAGCTGCCAGCTTTTGTGCTGCCTCGTAGCCGCTGAGATCGAACAGCCTTGCTACAAGGTCGATCACATCCCCCTTGGCTCCGCAGCCGAAGCAGAAGAAATAGTCCTCATTCAGCTTCAAGCTCGGATGCCGGTCATTGTGGAACGGACAGCAAGCCATACCGTTGCGGCTGGCTTTCAATCCGTAGTGTTCGGCGGCTTGCTTCACGCTGATCGCCGCCTTGATGTTTTCGTACATGTTCAAATATATTTTCCCCTTTCGATTTTTCTGACAAATTTCTTTGTCACCTGAATATACGGAGAAAATGGCTTGGATTGAAAAAATCAGACACTATTGCAACAAAACAAAAAAGCCCTCTTGCAATCTTGCAAAAATGCAAGACCCAAGAGGGCTGAATATCCCATATAAGCGTTCTTGTCAGCTGATGACAAGAATGAGGAGAATGACAAGAAGTGATTTTTATGATGTGAGTGAACACAAAAGTGAATTTTCACTTTTGCGTGTTGAAAAATGTGAAAATGTGAGTATAATATAATTAAGTTATAGTCAAATAGATTGGTCGTCTAAAATGAATGAGGGAGTACTTATGGAAGAAAAAATCAAATCGCCCACAACTGAAGAAGCAACGCTTTCATTAGTAGATAAAAAGCCGTTAGAAATATTCAAGACAAAAGCAGATTTGACTGGTAGAGATATTACTCAAATGAGTAATTTTTTCGATGGATATATTGAGCAGATGTCCTTGGCTTTGCGTGAAGAAAGTGCGATTGAAGTTCTTTCAGAAATCCCAATTTCTGATCTTAGCATTGTAAACGAAGTTGTTCAAACGGCTCGTGTTTTATTAAAAGATAATGTTACCCTCGTTCCTGACTTTGACAATCTCCCATTAGACATCAAGAAAAAATTAAAGCTTGGCCTTTACACTATTAGTGAGTCAAAGCAAGTCGAAGGCAATATGCGAGCTGTCATTTTGGACGAAAATGGAACACGAGTAAAGGATATTACTCTAAAAAAAGTTGTTAGCAGTCCAGAGAATTTAGAAACTGCAAGGAATATTGGAAATCAATTACAGGTGAAGCAAATTTATGCCAAGCTTGCAGCAATAGAGGAATTCCAGACTTATCAAATCAAGAGAGATAGGGATCAACAAATTATAGTGCCTTTCTTGGATGCAAGAACTTTAATTATAAGAGCTGCTAATGCAAAATCAGCTGACGAACAAAAAAACTTGTTAGAACAAGCGAATAGTAAGATAACAAGTGCTCTCCACTCGATTTACACAGATATGGACACATCTGCAAAGATGCTCGCAAAAAAAGCAGATAGTTGGTTCCCTGATATAACCGGACGGATGAATGACTATATGCGATTTATTACAAGCGACCTTCAAATTGCTACCAAATATGTCGGTGTAAGTATGCAGATTCTCGAATACATTGGCGACAATAGCGGTGCAAAAAATGCGTTGCTTGAATATCAACAGACTTTGCATGATTTTTTAGAAAAGCCAATCAGTAAAAAAGGATTGTCGGCAGCACTTATAATGCAAGGTAATTACCCTTATACAAGTGAAAATATGGATCAATGGTATTTGTTAAAAAAGGAAATTGCACCAACTTTAAAAGCAAGCATCGAAAACATAATGTTGGATACATATCCTTCCGAATGTCATGAAATCTATATTGTGTCTATGGAGGATGCAAGCAATGAAGAAGAATAAGAACGAAGAAAAATGTTGCATAAACTGCGGAAGAATTATAGTTGACGAGACCAATAAAACAGGCTTATGTCCTAATTGCACTAAAAAAGGTGTTGCAGCAGGTGCGGTTGCCTTTGCCGTAGTTCCTGGTGTTGTGGCTGGTGTAAAAAAATATGGCAAGCAAATTGTACAAGGACTTGCTAAATTAGTCTTGAAACGCTAACGGCAATGGAGGTGCTGTATATGCAATATGAAAGCGAGCGCATTGAATATAAATCTCAGATGATCGATGACATTTACAAGGAAGTCATTGCATTTGCAAATACGGACGGCGGCGTGATCTATCTCGGCATTGATGATAAGGGTGATTTAATTGACATTGACAATGTGGATGAAACCTATACCCGCATCACAAATGGCATCCGTGATGCTATTGCACCGGATGTTACCATGTTTGTGCGATATATACTCCAGGACAACAAGGTCATTCAGATTGAAGTAGGAGAAGGCAGCTATAAACCCTATTATCTGAAAGCTAAGGGCATGAAACCCACCGGTGTTTATGTTCGTCAGGGTGCATCCAGTGTGCAGGCATCACCTGACCAAATCCGAAAAATGATTAAAGAATCGGATGACGGCAATTTTGAGTCTTCTCGCTGTTTGGATCAGGATTTAACTTTCGCTGCCGCAGAAACAGCTTTTAAGCGATATGGTGTTGAATTCTCTGTTGAGAAATATCGTGCGTTGGGCATCACGCAGAACGACATTTTCACCAATCTTGCCTTGCTTCTGTCTGACCAGTGCCTTCATACTACCAAAATTGCCGTATTCAATGATGAATTTTGCACGGAGTTCCGGGACAGCAAGGAATTTGGAGGCTCGGTGTTCAAGCAGTTTGAGGATTCCGTGAATTATCTTGCTTTGTGCAATAAAACCGCTTCCGCGATCAAAGGTGTTATCCGCACAGATAAAAAGGATTATCCCGAAGAAGCAATTCGTGAAGCACTTCTCAATGCGCTTGTTCATCGTGATTACGGTTTCAGCGGCAGTATCATCATCAATGTAAACGACAGCAAAATGGAATTCATATCTCTTGGTGGGTTGCTGCCCGGCCTTTCAACTGAGGATATTCGCATCGGTGTTTCTCAGCCGAGAAACAAGAAACTGGCAGAAGTATTCCACCGTCTGCGTTTGATCGAGAGTTATGGAACCGGTATTCGCCGTATTTTCAAATTGTACGAAAACTGCTCCGTTCAGCCCAGCATTGAGGTTACAACCAACGCATTCAAAATTGTTCTGCCAAACATGAACGCAGATGGTGCCGTTGCTGAAGATGTACCAGAGGCAACTGGAAAAGCACCTGTAGTCATTACACATCAGATGAAAACGGTGATGTATTATCTGGCAGAGTATGGTGAAATGACAGATGAAGATCTGCAGGAACTGCTGAACATCAAAAAGACAAGAGCTTATCTGCTTGCCAGACAGATGTACGAAAATGAACTGATTGACATCATTGGCAGAGGTGCGAATAAGAAATATAAACTGAAATGATTGGAGGTGCTGCGATGGAGCAGGTTTTCTTACCCGGTACAATCCGTGACCGCATTAAGGATTTGATGAAATCTAAGAAAATGACGCAAGCAGAGTTGGCCATCCGCATCGGAATGTCAGAAAGCACTCTGAGCCGTTTCATCAGCGGCAATACTGATAAAATTGGCAATGAAAATATTATTCGCATTGCCCGTGTGTTCAATGTCTCAACAGATTTCCTTCTTGGCGAAGTTGATGTGCCAGACCGTATGAACTACGATATTTCCGAGCTTGGTCTGTCAGTGCAGGCGGCAAGAAACTTGTACACCCATAAGGCGAATCCACAGGTGGTTAATGCATTGCTTGAAAATCCGGAGTTCGCAAACACCACCAATCTGATCTCCCGCTATTTGGATGATGAACTTGCCAAGGGATTTGCGGCACAGAATCAGCTTTATGCAACGGTCGCCGGAATGCTTGGCAGCGCATCGGGTGCGGTTGAAGAAGTTAAGATCTTGCAGGTTCCGGTATATCAGTTTGATTTAACAGCAGTTCAGCGGTCGTTTATGAGTGCGGTGCAAGCCGTAAAGAAGGAAGTTGGCAATGATCTGTCTGCAAGCAAGGAGCTGACCTCTCAGGCGGTGAAAAGGATTTATGCCGAACTGACCAAGGGGCAGAAAAAGCCAAACAGAAAAATAACAGTAGATCAGGTTGCAGAAGCGGTTGCAAAATCTGTTTCTGATTTGCCCGGTATTGATAAAGAAGCGGTCAAGCAGATGTTCCTGGCATTGACCGGCACGGTAACAGACCATGAAAAAGGAACACATGACTAATGAACAACTCTGTATCGCCGCCCTTGCTGGCGATACGGAAGCAAGAAACGCCCTTGTAGAAAACAATCTGCAGTTCATAAAAAGAACAGCCTACGAGATGTGGAGCGCACAGCGGGAATTGAACGCTGCTCTTTGCATCGAAATCAACGATCTGGTTCAGGAAGGCGCTTTGGGGCTGTTGGATTGTATCTCCGGGTATCGCCCGGATATCGGCAACAAATTTCTGACCTATGCTGCACCGGCGATCCGCAATACTATGGTGGATTACATACGCAGCCATAATCCTACCTTTGAAGCGAAGAATTTGGGGGATATCGTCCGCTTGGACGAAGTAGTAAAAGACGAGAATCGGGGAAAACATGAATATATCGCTGATCCTACGAAGCAAACGCCGGAACAGATATATCTGGCGCAGGAACGGATCGATGATATTCACCGTGCGTTGGACATGATCGAACCCAGAGAGGAATATTATCTGCGATACCGCTTTGGTTTTGACGATGATATTGAACACCCGCTGACAGAAACAGCAAAGCATTTCCGCCTGTCTGAAAGCCGTGCAAGATCTACGGAAACGCTTGCTCTAGATAACGTATGGTTAGAGTTACCGTGGTGGTATTAGACGTACGCCATTGGGTTGGTATCCCATACAACATAGGATAACACTGTCTACATCTACACATCTCAAAACGAAAGAGCCACGACCAGTTCTCTCTTAACTGGTCGTGGCTCTTTCATTGTAGTGCAAATTAAGTCGTTTAATCTCAACAAAATATGACATTTTATTCTCCAACGCATCCGAACATAGGTTCCCTAAAAAAAACGGTTTTCGCAATATGATATCGTAAGAGTACCCCGAAGGGAACACAATATATCACAAAACATACAAAAGGAGAATGGCTATGAATACTTTTTTTGAAGACACCAACAACACTTCCACCAACGAAACCGAAACTGAACTGGATGTAATTCCCGGCGGTGAAGTAACCGAAAGTGACGATGGCGACAGATCCGAATCTATGAGCGGCTTCTTGGAGTTCTTGGCACGTATGGGTGCTGATCTTCCGGGAATCAGTGACATTGACGATGACGATGATGACACCGACGCAGAAACCGAGGACAGCATGGACGCAGATGATTATCACAACAAGGCTTGCGACTATGCGCGTAGAGGCAGTACCAAGCAGGCTGCTGAAGTGTGTTTGAAGGGTCTGAAGTATTTCCCTATGAATGTTGATCTCTTGGCTGATACTATCAAGTACAGTTCTGATTCTGGTGACATGAAGACTGCCGCGAAGTATTACGCGATCCTCAAGAAGTCCATTCATTTTCCCCGTTGGAACTGGCGCGCCTACACTTTTTCCATCGATTATCTGTTGGGCGAAAATCCTACCGAAAACGAGGCTGAATGCCGTCAGCTTGTAGAGCACTACAAGGAGTTTATCCCGCATGAGGAAAAGGCCTGTATGGCTGAAAGTGAGTTGGAGATGTCTGTCGGCAATAGTGAGCGTAGCATGGAAGTGCTGGTAGATGCCATTACTACTCGCCCTAATGCTAGCCTGTGTGCTCT
>ULRL01026532.1_pt1 | contig 11965 bp, 8 predicted proteins | sample 1955391 | NCBI WGS metagenome assembly ULRL01 (sample SAMEA4835681, study PRJEB28245) | human gut metagenome | biome: gut microbiome; material: fecal sample | place: Denmark | collected 2008
GCATTATCCCATCTTATCCTTCTGTCTTTGCGATGTTTTCTGGCTTTCGATATACTGTTTCACTGCTTCCATTGAAGCTCCGCCCACGGTAGATACAAAATAGCTGTTTGTCCAGAGAGTCGGCATTTTCGTTTTAAGATAGGGAAATTCCTGTCTTAAAATTCTGGACGTATAGCCTTTAAATGACTTTACAGCTTTGTGGATGCCAAACTGAGGATCTACTTCCAAAAGCATATGAACATGGTCTGGCATGATCTCCATTTCCAGAATGTCTACAGAAAGATTTGCAGCATACTCCGTGAGTAACTCCTTCAGTCGTACATCCACACCATTCGTTAATACTTTTCGTCTATATTTTGGACACCATACTACATGGTATTTGCAGGAATAGACGATATTGTGGTTTGATTTATATATTGTGTTCATATTTGTATTATATTATACTTTTTAAATTAATACAATTGTTATTTTGTCCATCTCAATTACTTGCGTAAATTCAATGGACGCATCTTATATCCCCATAGCTAAAGCAAGGGGTTTTACGATGCATTGGATAAATTCATATTCGTTAAGTTAAAAATGGCATCAGATAAAACGGTTTTAATAATAGATTTTCCTCTTTGCCAACATCTTTCTGTGACAGCAAGTATATGTTATGCACATTTTTTGAAAACTTTCTGTAAAACTCTTTAATTGACTCATGCTTTCCTGTTCCTGATGACTTTATCTCAAAAGCATTTATTTTGCTTCCTTCTGAAATCAGAAAATCAATCTCATAATAATGCGTACTTCCAACTTTCTCCCAGGTGTGATAATAAAGTTCTCTTCCTGATGCCGCAATCATTTGAGCAATAAGGTTTTCATAAAGATAGCCTAAATTTGCCGGTAATTTATCAGAAAGTAATTTTGCATATACATCATTTTCCGTTACTGGCCGATCTATAAACATCAAGGTCACAAATAATCCCGTATCTGACAAATATAATTTATAACTGCTGAAATCCCTTGTATCCGCCAGGCCGATCCTTGGATCTGTTGAATTATAACATGGTAAAACTGTTTTTGAATCCATCAACTCATATAACAATTCATCTGCCCTGGTATTGTTTTTCTTTCCTATAGCCGTTGTAATTCTATATTTTCTCAAATCTTTTGACAACTGAGCCGGAATTGAATGATATAATGCCGATATTCTTCCTGACGCATCAATCTTTTTGAAATCTTCTTCATAAAGAGAGATGATCTGTCTTTTTACCATGTCAATTTGCGAAAAGTTTTTTCCCTCTATATACGCTTCCACCGCCTGCGGCATTCCGCCCACCGCCATATAAATTCTCAAATCTCTCATTAGTTTCCGATTTGTTGCCTGTCCAATCGCCGAATTCATATGATAAATTTGCTGCAAAAGTTCATAATTATTGCCCGTAGCCTTGCAGAATTCTTCATAATCCATTGGATAAACCTGTATTTTCATTTCCTCAGAAGGAATTAAAATATCCTTTACATTTTTCTTTATTGATATCAAAGAGCCTGTTTCCAGGTAATGGTATCTGCCATCTGACACAAAATGCTTTATAGCCTGTCTTGCTTTAGGAAAAAGTTGTACCTCATCAAAAATAATCAATGATTCATGCTCATATAAGGTTACTCCTGTTTCTGCCTGCAATCTCAAAAAGAATATATTCAAATTTCCGATGTCTTCAAAACAGGCTCGTATCGTATCCGTCGTTTTTGAGAAGTCAATCAAAATATAGGACTTATATTCATTTTGTGCAAAATACTCTGCAATTGTCGATTTTCCAACTCGTCTGGCTCCTTCAAGCAAAACCGCATATTTATCTGCGTATTCTGCCTTCCATTCCATCAGTTTTTTGTATGCTTTTCGTTCAAAATACATTATTTCCCTCCGTAGTCACCTGTATGAGTATGTTATACTATAAAATATGCTTTTCTTCAATATTTTACATCTGTATTTTGTATTTTTCTTCAATGTTTTATTCCTTATATTTGTAACTTTCTTCTTAATTTTTACAGCTGTACAAGTAGATATCTATAGCAAATATATAAACATTTCTGTTGTCCAATAAATAATTTTAATCTATATTGCAGCATTTTACATTCATTTTTGCCAGCATAACCAATGCAACTATAATAAAAAAACTCATGCCAATGAGCCCTGTCGGATTTGGTCCTAACAACCCCGATTGAACAACTCCCGATTGTTCTGCCTTTTCTGTTCGAAAGGTTTTTTCGGCAAATATTTGTGGCATGAAGGATTGTTCCGCTTAAGCGACCTCTGGCAAGCCAGGAGCTTTTGGCAATGTGCAAAATGAACAATTCCCAAGAAGGCACTTTTACGTGCCCTTCGGGGAATTCGTTCATTTGCACATTCAAAAGTGCTGTTCCTTTCTTCGAGACAAAGAAACGGCTCATGTAAACTCTATTGCATTTTTCATCTAAAATTTACTGTAACTGCATCGTTCTTTTTTATTCTTATTTTATGGTGAAAACATCTGTTTTTCAACATAAAAAATTATGAAATTTCTTTGGCTGCTTCTCTTTCTAATTGGCAGTTCAAAGCAAAACCGCCGCAGCCACCAGAAACTTCTTTCTGATGACCACAGCGGTTTATTTGCTGCATTTTTAAGATACTGTTTTTGTTATTTCACTCTTGTCAGATTCATTCGTTTCAGATAGCTCTGCGTCTCTGCCACAACCACTCCGCTCAGGGAGAGCAGTGCGATCAGGTTCGGGATCGCCATCAGTGCGTTAAAGATATCGGCGATCACCCATACTGCAGATACTGTGAAGTACGGTCCGATAAAGACTGCTGCTATGTACAGCCAGCGGAAGATCTTCAGGGCTGTTTTGTTGCTGCCGGAAAGATATGCCAGACATCTCTCACTGTAGTAGTCCCATCCGAGGATGGTAGTAAATGCAAAGAATACCAGACACATCATCAGCAGAAATGCACTGATCTGCGGTGCAAACGGAAGTCCCTGCTGGAATGCGTTGGTGGTAACTGCCACACCTTCCAGTCCGATGTTCCAGGAACCAGTGAGCACGATGGAAAGTCCGGTCATGGTACATACAACGATCGTATCGATAAAGGTACCGGTCATGGTAACCAGTCCCTGACGTGCCGGCTCTTTTGTCTGAGCGGCTGCTGCTGCGATCGGGGCACTACCAAGTCCTGCCTCGTTTGAGAAGATACCTCTTGCGATACCTTTCTGCATTGCCACAATGATCGCTCCAAGTGCTCCGCCGGCTGCTGCACGCATACCAAAGGCACTGGATACAATCTCCACGATCGCTGCCGGGATTTTATTAGCGTTTAAGATCAGAAGCAGCAAAGAAATCGCAATGTATATAACTGCCATGAACGGCACAATGATCTCAGATACTTTTGCAATACGTTTCAATCCTCCGATAACAACCAGACCGACACAGACAGTCAGGATCAGTCCTGAGATCACAACGGCAAGCGTATAATCTCTTCCCAACAGATGGATCACATTCTGTGCGTTCGGATCAAAGAAGTTACCTACGGCACTTGTGATACCATTTACCTGTGTAAAGGTTCCGATACCAAACAGACCTACACCCATTCCGAAAAATGCAAAAATCTTTGCCAGCCAGGTCCATTTTTTGCCCATACCGTTTTCGATATAGTAGAACGGACCGCCAAGGATATGGCCATGTTTGTCCGTTGTACGATACTTGATTGCAAGGAGACCTTCGGAATATTTCGTTGCCATACCAAACAGGGCTGCAATTTCCATCCAGAATAACGCTCCCGGTCCTCCGGCTACGATCGCGGTTGCCACACCGACAATGTTTCCGGTACCGATGGTTGCGGAAAGTGCCGTACATAACGCTCCGAAACTTGTAACTTCTCCGTGACCGCTCTCTTCATTTTCAAACATGTACTTGAGTGCTTTTGGAAGTTTTGTGATTTGGATACCTTTCAGACGAATGGTAAGATAAATACCAGTCAAAAGAATTGCTACGATCAGTGGGACACCCCATACCAGATCATCAACGTACTTCAAAAAATTGTTTACTGCTGCTAACATTACTCTCTCTCCAATCTTGATAATTTATTGGCTGCTGCCAGAACACCCTCACAAAATCTGCCCCGTGACTATTTTCCATGTTATCTGATACTGACACGGATAGATTCTTTGGGCTGTCCGAAAACAACAAAAGAGCTGATCATACAATCAGCCCTCCAAAGAGTAGAACATATTTAGACTTTTCTCTGTCCTTTTGCCTGAGAGATAAGCAGCAGATCTGCTGCCGTACACCTTCGGCGCCCGTTCTATGAGACTCTCCAGAGTACGCTGTGACTTTCTTCGACACAACGTGTTTTTATTTTAGCATACCTGAAGAGCCTCTGCAAGAAAAATTTATTCTTTTTTAATAATTCCATATATTTTTACAAGTTCCATCAGGATTTCCACGCTCTTATCCATTCCCTCAACTGTTATATGTTCATACGGTCCATGGAATGCATAGCCGCCGGTTCCGAGATTCGGGCACGGCAGTCCCATAAAACTCAGTCTTGCCCCATCCGTACCGCCGCGGATCGGCTGAATTTTCGGCACAATACCCACGTTCTCACAGGCTTTTTTCGCATTCTCGATCAGATGATAACAAGGACGGATCTTCTCTGCCATGTTTCGATATTGTTCTTTGATCTGAAGATCAACCGTTCCCTCACCGTATTTCTGATTCATGACATCTGCGATTTCTTTCAGTTTCTGCTGTTTCTGTGCAAACTTGTCCGCATCGTGGTCACGCACAATGTAGATAAGTTCTGCCTTTTCGCAGCTTCCGCTGATTTTGATCAGATGATAAAATCCTTCGTACCCTTCGGTCTGTTCCGGTGTCTCTTCCACCGGCAGCATCATCTGGATCTCACATCCGACAGCTCCTGCATTGACCATGATGCCTTTGGCACTGCCCGGATGCACGTTGACCCCCTGAATCTTAAAAACAGCTTCGCAGGCATTGAAATTTTCGTATTCGATCTCGCCTTCCGCACCGCCGTCCACGGTATAGGCAAAATCTGCTGCAAATCCCTCTACATCAAAATGATCTGCCCCTCTGCCAATCTCTTCGTCTGGCGTAAATGCAAGACAGATCTTCCCATGCGGCACATCACTTCGCAGAACGTATTCTGCCATCGTCATAATTTCTGCAATACCTGCTTTGTCATCTGCTCCGAGGATCGTAGTTCCGTCTGACGTGATCAGCGTACGTCCCTTCAGATTTTTCAGATGCGGAAAAAGTACGGTATCTAAAACTCTGCCGCCTTCATCAAAAACAAGATTCTGTCCGTCGTAATTTTCATGAAGAACCGGATGGATCGGATTTTCCGTAAATTCTGAAACGGTGTCCATATGTGCGATAAATCCAAGAGATGGACTGTTCTCATAACCTTCCGTTGCCGGAATTGTTCCATAGACATAGCATTTTCCGTCAACGGCTGCATCCTCGATGCCCAGTTCCTTCATTTCTTCCACCAGACGCTCTGCCAGTTCAAACTGGCAGGAACTGCTCGGTGTTTCCATATTTTCTTCGCTGCTCGGTGTTTTTACTTTGACATATTCCAATAATCTTTCATATGCACGCATGATTTCTGCCTCCTGATCCTTTCTCAGATACCAGAAGCCGGAATTCTTCCGACCATGGTATCTTTTCTTATCAGATATTATAGTCCTCTTTGACAGCCAGGGCAACTTGAATTTATAACTGAGGTCTGTCATTTAATTCATATGCGAGACTGCTGCTCTTCTTTAACACTTCCTGCTTTTTATTCCGGATCCAGGCACGCCGTTCACTCTGATCACTGCCCTGCACTTTTTCTGCCTGACGTAAAATTTCTTCGTACTCGTCATATAATTCTTTCGCATAAATATCACAGGAAATGGCTTTTTCCATATTGATAAAGCTTTCTTCATAATTTTCTTTTTCCAGAGCACCATATGCCAGATATTGATAAACTTCTGCCAGATGTGTATTGTGCGTGAGGATCTGCTCTGCCGCCGAAGTTGCTTCCTCTGCACTCCGACTTCCTTCCATCACCGCAAGCTGTGCCGGCGTATAAGCATCATAAAAACTCAGTGCCTTCTGATGTTCTCCGACATAATCGAGCAGGAACGGTATGCAGAAATAAATACAGCCCACACTTATAACTGTCAGAAAAATACAGTCCTCGATCTTTGTCTTTTTCTTTAAACTACCCTCTGCTTTACCGTAATCCAGACACAGAAGTCCCAAAAGCCCGATCGCAGTAAACTGCAGATCAAAATCAACCAGCATATGCAGCATGATAAGAAACAAAATCTGTTTCTGCATACTGCTCTGACTGCCTTTTAAAAGCTGACGCAGCATCACAGCCGCAAACAGAACAGCCGGAAGAATACCCAAATCCAACGCAACCTGTAACCAGTCGTTATGCACAAAGAGCGTCTTATAAACTCCGGTCTGCATCCGTCCTTGAACATAAGCATAGCCATGGTAACCCATTCCAAACGGATACTTTGCGATCATTTTTAATGCATCCAGATCATAAAGAATACGTCCTTTCCAGGTACTGGAATAGCGGAACACTGTGAAAATCCTGCCGATATTCTGCTCACCTGCCCCGTTTGTCACAACCATAACAACTGCAAGTAGTGCAAACACAGCGACAATGCAAAAAATCCCGTATTTCTTTGCTTTTTGTGACGACAGATGCCGGATAAACCAGATCAGATATCCGAAAAACAGAAGCATCACGCCGCGGCTCCCAGTCAGAAGCAATCCTGCCAAAAGTGCAATTCCTTCCAGAATCTGAATCTTATCTCTTTTGACAGTGCATTGCTGATCTCCGTTTTTCTTTTTCGGGTTTTCCGATTTTACCATCCATTGATTGCAGATCACAGCCAGACCTGCCAGCAGATAGAGTGCACAGGTATTAGAATACTGGAAAAATCCGCCAAGACGCCCGACCTGCCAGAGCTGCTCTTTCAGAGCCGGAAATGGCAGTGCCAGAATCCCGGCCAGTACCATAAAGCAGCCGATGTGTGCGATATAGCCTGTTGCTTTCTGTCTGGTTTCATCCGAAAACTGCATGAAAAACAGATAGCCAAGAGGCAGTGGCAGCATTTTGATCACGCCCACAAAAGCCATTGCCCGATCGATTGCATAAAAACAGGTAATACCGAACCATAAAAACACAGACAGCAACACTGCCAGCTGTTTTTTCCCTTTGATCTGAAACGAATATTTTACGCGGCAGACGATAAGCAGTATACCAAGCACTGCCGCAAGCATCGCTCCGGAAAATTCATAAAATCCTCCATACAAAAATGCAGAAAGAAGAAGCACTGTAAAAACAGCTGCCTCTTCTTTCGTTCTTTTATATGGACTGCTCTTCCATTGTATTTGATTTTTTGTCTTTTTCTTTGAATTTTGCTGTGCCATATAAAATCCTCCGTAACGGCTTCGCCCTGTGCAAAACCGTTACGATCCTGTTATTATTTTTTAATTTTTACCGAACTGCTCTGTCCTTTTTTGCGGAACAGTTTCTGGTAATTTTTGAGTTTTTTTGCCGGAACCTTGATCGTCGCTTTTTTGTTAATGCCCTTGAGTGCCTTTGCTTTGACGGTCTTCAGTTTCGTGCTTTTTACGGTAATGTTTTTCAGATTTTTGCAGTCCTTAAACGCTGCTTTTCCGATGCTTTTCACATTCGCTCCGACGGTTACCTTTTTCAGTTTCTTGCATCCGGCAAATGCCTGATCCTGGATTGCGGTAACGTTCGCTCCGATCACAACCGTCTGTACATCGCTTCCTTTGAGAGCATTTTTTGCGATCTGTACAACTTTGTAAGTTTTCTTATTGATCTGAACCGTCTTTGGAATATTGACTTTTTTCGTCTTGCTGTTGATCACTCCGGCAAATGCAACTGTAGATGCGGACAGTACTTTATATTTCTGTCCCTTTACTTCTTTTACCGTACCGACTGCAAGAGTTCCGTCCGTGTTCTGGTTTCCATTGTTTGTATTCTGGTTCCCATTGTTGCCCTGGTTTCCACCATTTGTGCCGTTGCTGTTTCCCTTATCTCCGTTATCGTCTTTATGATCATCATCCTGATCATTTCCTGCACCTGCCCGAACTTCCACATCATAATATGCATATTTTGCTTTTGTTCCGGCTGCATTGACTACTTTTGTCAGAATCATCATCGTACCGGATTTTGTCATTCCTGCGAACGGCGTAAAGGCACCTGCATAGGCGATCCACTGATTATCCGGCAGCAGTTCTGTCTGATAATCATATTTACTCTGGAAATTCTGCTCTGTCATCACACAATAGAACAATTTCGCAGTGCTGTCACCATATTCCAGCGTTACAGTCGTTGATGGTGTCGCCGGATATCCCGTCATAGAAATACCTGCCGCTTCAAAACCTTCTTCGACTCTCTGCTTACTTCGAAGCAGAACCGCATGGCGATCCCCCGCCTGACGGATACAATAGCTGTATTCTTCTCCTTCTGTCAGAGACTTCATATCTTCTGCTGTTAGCAGATACTTCTGGGTTCCTTTCGGGATTGAGATCTCTAATACCCTCCGGATCTCATTTTTATGATGGAACTCCAGAACAACATCCTGATCTTTCGTGTAGTTTCCAACATAAAATACACCGTTGGAAGTGCTGCCTGTCTGATTTCCCGGCTGATACTCCATGTCCACATAAACCGGAAACAGACCATTTAGATTCTTTGTTCCAGGAGCCTCATAAGTTTTGCCATTGACCGAAATTTCTGTAATGGAAAAATATCCGTTTTCACTTCCAAGACTTTCTATATCTGCTCTTGTAACCTCAAAATACTTCTGTTTTTTCACGCCGGAAGCATCCTCCTGCACCTTGCAGTTCAGTTCCTTACGATTCCAATTATCATCCGCTTTGACAATCACGCTTACCGTATCGCCGGCATTTGCAATATCATCTGCAATATAGACACAGTTTGTCTGAGAGAAAGCATCCAGTTGGCGTGCATATAAAACCGGTCTCTGGAAGCTGATATTGAGACCTTTTGCCAGGTTTTCATTTGCGATGACAACAGATCCCGTACCATATTTTGCTTCGTACTCAGACAGATCAAGGGAACAGAGAAATCTCTTTTCGCCAGATTTTGTATTGATCACATAAAAAATACCGTCATTGGCTACTTCATAACCATTTTCTTTGCTGTAAGTTCCAACAATCGTATCATTATAACTTACATTTCCATCGGTAAAATCATAACTTCTCTCTGCAAAGTACGGTTTTACATATTTTGCAACTTCATCATTCAGATTTAATCCATATACATAAGCTGCCACATAATTTCCATGTTTGTCTGTATGGATTTCTTTGTCATTACCATATAAATTGGATTCATTGGAAGCATTTCCCTGTGAAGCTTCCGAATCCATCATGCCAAGAATGATCGGCTGATCGGTGGAGATCACTGCATTTTTAATGATTGTTTTATAACCGTTTTCTGTCTCAAGAACCATATTATAAGTTCCGTTCGGAATTGCCTCTTCAATGATCGCTCCGTTCTGGAAACCTGCCATGATTCCGTGAGTATACTGCGTGTTATAAACATCACTGCCTCCGTTTTCATCAAATGGCATTTTCTTTGCCGGATAACGGTCATCCTGCACTCTTCCAGAATCTGTATCCTGATAAATCTGCATAATTTTTGTATTCAGACCATACTGTTTGCTGTCTTTTCCGTCTGCATTAACAAGATAAGATTTCTTGATCGTCTGATCTTCTTTTCCGCAGAATGCAGAAACCCAGTAAGCAGTCACCTGTGCATTTCCTGTGATGCTGGAAGTGTAGATCGGATTTTTTGTATTTTCAACTTCGACTTCTTTTGAACCCTTTGTTGTAAAATAATCTTCCTTTTTCAGTGTGATACTCAGACCGCCAACGGTTTTGCTGCCGGATTTGCCCGGATAGGTCAGTGAAACCTCTTTTGTTCCGCTCACATCATCCAAAATCGGAACGGAAATTTCATAATAGTCATAATCATCTTTGCCATATAAAGTATAATCCTGTGCTACCTCGCCGACCGCATATTCTTTCCCGCCAATCGTTGCTTTAAATGCATCCGCCTCCTGGCCCTGCAGAGAATCATCGGATGTTTTCAGATACAGTTTTACCTCATATCCATCGTACAGATGATCGTAATCCCCTGTTTTCTTGCAAGATCCTAAATAATACGTGTCATACAGACTTTTCAGCTGATCGCCGTCTGCTTCCTGGGTCTGTGCAGTTTCTTCTGCGGATGCTGCCATAACATTTCCTGCCATAGAAGGCGGAAGCAGGATCTGCAGCAGAAGTGCCAGTACCAGTAAGAATGCTGTTTTCTTCATCGTGTTGCCCTCCCTTGTTTTTTATATTTATTATAATCTGACTTACATATAAAAATCAACGCTTATATTGGTAATTTTTACAAATTATTGTCTGTTTTTAAAATTTACAGTGGTAGTTTTTTTTGTTTTCGACTATAATAGACAGGAAAATATATTTGAAGCGATACAGCGTTATCACTGTATCAGAATGGAGGACAAAATGGAAATCGTATGCTTAGACCTGGAAGGTGTACTGGTACCGGAAATCTGGATTGCTTTTGCAGAAGAAACAGGCATCCCGGAATTAAAGAAAACCACCAGAGACGAACCGGACTACGATAAACTGATGAAATATCGTCTTAATATTTTAAAAGAACATAATCTGGGATTGAAAGAAATCCAGGAAACCATCGCCAAAATCGATCCGCTCCCGGGAGCAAAAGAATTTCTGGATAAATTAAGAGAACTGACACAGGTTATCATTATCAGCGATACTTTCTCACAGTTCGCAGGTCCGCTGATGAAAAAGCTGGGTTATCCGACTATTTTCTGCAACTCTCTTGTCGTTGCTGACAACGGAGAAATCGTTGATTTCAAAATGCGTTGTGAGAAATCCAAATACACAACCGTCAAAGCTCTGCAGTCCATCGGTTATGACACCATCGCAAGCGGCGACAGCCATAACGACCTTGGCATGATCCAGGCAAGTAAGGCAGGCTTCTTATTCAGAAGTACCGATGCGATCAAAGCAGAATATCCACAGTTTCCAGCATTTGAGACCTATGATGAACTTTATGATGCAATTAAGAAAGTGATCGAGGGATAAGGCGGAAGTTTGTGTAAATGTGCAAATGAACAAATTCCCCGAAGGGCACGTAAAAGTGCCTTCCCTGGAATTGTTCATTTTGCACATTGCCGTACTTTCTTGAACAGCCATAGTTTTTAAAAACACTTCATATCATATTTTACCTGACGGAACTCGGTTACAGCCTGCAGCCAATTTGGGATGCGATGAAAACCTGGAGCGAAAATTATAAAGAACTGGTTCAGAAGGGATAAATAAAGATGCTCCTTTTCAGGAAGACAAGCAAAGCAAACTTGTGACCTGAGAAGGAGCACATTTTTTTATAAAAAAAATGCAAGTCAAACGCACGTGAGACTTGATATGTTATTCTGATCCGTTTTGCTGACATTTATCTAACAGAATCGTTTTGCATCTCGCAGAGCGTTTATTTTGAGCAACAAAAAAAGCGGGTGATGGGAATCGAACCCACGTATCCAGCTTGGAAGGCTGGTGTTCTACCATTGAACTACACCCGCATCTCTCAATGCACTGCCTATAATAGCATAGCTTTCACAGAAATGCAAGAGAAATTTTTTGTTTTTTTAAACTTTTTTTGTAATCCTTCTTTTGTCACTTTGGACATTTGGGATAGCAGAATGTAAGTTTTTCTCTCGTTAAATTCTTGACACAGCGATTGGAAAAGGCTAGGATATCCTGTATACCTTATAACTATTTTCATTCTATGTGAACTACCCATTGTCTAAAGCCAATGGGCTTCCTGCTT
>ULRL01059236.1_pt1 | contig 11881 bp, 8 predicted proteins | sample 1955391 | NCBI WGS metagenome assembly ULRL01 (sample SAMEA4835681, study PRJEB28245) | human gut metagenome | biome: gut microbiome; material: fecal sample | place: Denmark | collected 2008
GTCCGGCAAACCAGACCTGTCCGCGTTCTTGTGCCATGGCGCAGCTGCAAGCCGTAGCCCTCTCGCATGATTTTTTCATAGATCTCCTCCATACTTCACTCCCCCTGTTTCACCGCGACCGAACATCGTCTCTGAAACATTCTATGGGGCAAGGGCAAGAAAAAGAACCATTCCCGACCGTACCGAGAATGGCTGTTATCCTTTAAAATATAAAATTATAAAATATAAAAACGGAATGAACCAACCCTAAGTTAATCCATCCCGCTTTTTTCAAGCTGCGCCTTTAGGGACTCGAACCCTAGACCCACTGATTAAGAGTCAGTTGCTCTACCAACTGAGCTAAAGGCGCATAATGTTTGTTTGCTTTGTTTTGCAATTCCTAACTGCAAGAGATATATTATCACGAACTTGTTCTCCTGTCAACAACATTTTTCAATTTTTTTAAAAAATAATTTTTTCACAAATTTTACATTTTCCTCTTGCACGCAACAGCCTTTTATGTTATGGTTTGAATGTGAAAAATATAACGTGATTCTTCGGGGCAGGGTGCAATTCCCTACCGGCGGTAAAAGTCCGCGACCCTTAGGTATCTTGAAACGCGAAATGCTGAAAGATGCGAAAGGCTGATATGGTGCAATTCCATAACCGACGGTAACAGTCCGGATGAGAGAAGAAACTTTGATGCTGTTCATGCGTACCTCGCATGAAAATTCGTTTGCGCCTGCAATGCCCCTTGGAATGTGTTCCGAGGGCTTTTTTATTGCGAAATGCAGTGTCAATCGCAAGTCTTAAGAAGAATCCAATCAGAAAAATTGGAGGAATAAAACATGAAAACGAAATTCAAAACCAGAGATTTAACCATGATTGCCATGATGGGTGCCATCTGCTGCATCCTGCTGCATATTGATTTCCCGCTTCCCTTCCTGCCCCCCTTCATGAATTTTGATTTGGCAGGTCTGGTAGAAATCATCGGCGGCTTTGCCATGGGGCCTTTGCAGGCAGTCTGCATCATTCTGGTGAAAATCCTGCTGAAGCTGGCAACAGAGGGTACCTCCTCCGCATTTACGGGCGAGCTGCAGAATTTCCTGCTCAGCTGTGCGTATGTGCTGCCTCCCGTTATCATGTATCACCAGAAAAAATCTAAAAGAACCGCAATCATCGGTATGGCAATCAGCTCTGTCTTCACAGGCATCGTTGCCATCTTTACCAACCTGTATATCATCATTCCCTTCTATATGGCACTGATGGGACAGGATATGAGCTATTTCGTAGCCATGTGTACCGAGGTCAACCCTCTGATTTCCAATGTATTCACACTGGCAATCCTTGGGATTCTGCCCTTCAACCTGATTAAATGCGGCATCAACTCCGTTGGCGCAATGCTGCTGTATAAGCACTTAAGCCCCATCATCCACGGCAATGCCTCTGCAAAAAATAAAAAGGCAAACATCATAAAGAAAGCGGACGAAACAAAAATCTGAGTATAAAAAGCACAGAGAAGCAAAGGAGAAACCGAAATGAAATTCAGCTTAGACAAAAACCTTACCTTTGAACAGGCAAAAGCCCTTTTCTTTGAACAGCTGGGTGATTGGAAGATTATGGCGCTTGCCAGCAGTGTAAACGATTACGTTATGGTGCGTAACGTCAGCTGCCTGTTCTACAATGACAAAATCTATTTCAAAACAGACAAGGACTTCCGCAAAACAAAACAGCTTTACGAAAACCCCAATGTTGCCCTCTGCTATGGCGGCATTCAGGTGGAAGGGACTGCGAAAAACTGCGGTCTGGTTGTAGAGGAGCCCGGCAGAGTGTTTGAAGGCCTTTATAAAAAACACCTCTGGGGCAGCTACAATAAATACAGCCACGAGGATTCCGAAATCATCATCGAGGTAACCCCGAAATTCGTTGAGGTCTGGGATACCAGCGAGGATAACTACGCTTATCAGATTTTCATCGACTTCGATAAAAAAGAGGTTACGGTAAAGCCTTACGATAAGAAATAATTTCCGAAATCCATTGTATTATTTTTCCTATAAATAAATACAGAATAAGAGCATCTGTTCTCCGCAGATGTTCTTTTTTTGTCCATATAGTAATTTTATGATATAATTCATTTATAAAAAATTCCGAAAAGGAGGAGAAGCCTTGCAGAAGCTGAATATTGCCATTCCGCAGGACGCGGTCTGGATTCTGAATAAACTGAATGAGGGCGGTCACGAAGCGTATATCGTCGGGGGCTGTGTCCGCGATTCCATTCTGGGGCGCATGCCGCAGGATTGGGACATCACCACCTCCGCCCTGCCCGAGGAAACCAAGACCATCTTCGACCATACCTTTGATACGGGCATCAAGCATGGCACGATTACCGTCGTCCTGCATCATGAAAATTATGAGGTCACAACCTATCGCATCGACGGCGAATATGCCGACTGCCGCCATCCGGACGAGGTCTCCTTCACCAAAAAGCTGAATGAGGATTTGCTCCGCCGCGATTTTACCATGAACGCCATTGCCTATCACCCCAAGGAGGGCTTTCGCGACCCCTTCCATGGGCAGGAGGATATTGCCGCAGGCATGATCCGCGGCGTGGGTGAGCCGGCAAAGCGCTTTCAGGAGGATGCCCTGCGGATGCTGCGCTGTGTGCGCTTTTCCGCGCAGCTTGGCTTTGCGATTGACCCCGAAACATGGGCGGCTCTCTGCGCCAATACGGCGCTGATTCAGAAAATCAGTGCGGAGCGAATTCGCGAGGAGCTGCAAAAGCTCTGGCTTGCCCCCTTTGCGAAAAAAATGCCCCTGCTCTGGGAAAGCGGTCTGCTCGCACAGATAGATGCGACCCTTTCCGCAAGCCTTATCGCAAACAGCCGGACCCTTTTGGAGGAAATTTCCCTTTGTCCGAAGGATAGTATTCTGCGGTGGTGCATTGTTTTGCAGCATTACCCCATCGGCGAGGTGAAGGGCTTTTTAAGAGGTATGCGGCTCGATAACCACTCCATCAAGCGGATTTCCCTGCTTCTGGATGAGCTGTCCGCGGATTTGCCGACAGAGCCCTATCCGCTCCGCAAAAAGCTCAGCACCATCGGACAGGAGGCAACAGCGCAGCTTCTGCTTCTGCAAAGCATCCTGCGTCCCGCCTCTCCCCACACCGAAACAAAAGCCGCCTTGGAAAAAATCCTTGCGGCAGGGGATTGCCTTTCTCTGAAAACCCTTGCCCTAACGGGGCAGGATTTGATGGCACTCGGTGCGCCGCACGGCAAAATCCTAGGCACTATCCTTGCAGAGCTGCTGGATATCGTTCTGCGTGCGCCCGAAAAAAATACAAAAGAAACGCTGACAACGCTTGCACTTGTGCTGTTGGAAAAACGGTAAGGAGGAAACAGCCATGATTAGTGAAAAAGGATTTATTTTGGAAAACGGTACGGAAATGCCCTTCCTTGGTTTTGGCACCTATCTGGTGCAGGAGGAAAAAATCATTCTGGATGCGCTGGACTGCGGCTATCGTCACATTGACACCGCCAGAAGATACGAAAACGAAAAAATGATTGGCAACGCCCTACAGCAGTGCGGTATCCCCCGCAGAGAGCTGTTCCTGACCTCTAAGGTTTGGAAAACGGACTTGGGCTATGATAAAACGATGGCAAGCTTTGAAGCCTCCCTCAAGGATTTGCAGGTGCAGTATCTGGATTTGTTCCTCATTCATTGGCCCCTGCCCTTCCCCGGCGCGGATTGGAAGCCGCTGGTAACGGAAAGCTGGCGTGCGTTGGAGCGGCTTTATGATGAAGGCGCAGTGCGTGCCATCGGTGTCTGCAATTTCCTGCCGCAGCACCTCCTGCACGTTCTGAAAACCGCCAATACCGTCCCCATGATTGATCAGTTTGAATTTCACCCCGGCTATCCGCAGTATGAAACATTACAGTTCTGCCAGAGCCGCGGCATACAGGCGGAGGCATGGAGTCCCCTTGGCAGAGGGCGGCTTCTGGAGGATCCTCTGGTTCTGGAGCTTGCGAAAAAATACGGCAAAAGTCCGGCGCAAATCTGTCTGCGCTTCTGCCTGCAAAATAATGTCCTGCCCCTGCCGAAATCCTCCGCACCACAGCGCATGAAGGCAAACCTCGATATCTTCGATTTCGAGATAGAGCAGGAGGATATCTATCGCCTGCTGACCATGCCCCAAACAGGCTGGTCGGGACTTCATCCGGAGCATTTTGAGTAAAGTCGAAATTATTTAGACAGAAGAATAACCTGATAGCGATTGTTTGCTCCATATAAAATCATTCGAAATTATTTGCAGTCGCTTGACTTGGTATTTTCCTTATAATAAAATAAAAATTGTCAAAAACAGCAAATTTTATCGAAAATCATTCATAGCAGAAAGGAAGGAATCTCATGAAAACACGCATACTCTCTTATCTTTTGGTGTTTTCCATGATACTCGCCCTTTTGCCTGCTTCCGCATTGGCAGAAGGGGAAAGTACCACAACGCAGCATGTCACAGCCACAGTGAAACACGCTTTTGACAACAGCGGAGCGGAAACGGGGCAGATTACAGCGCAAATCGAAGCCTATCTGACGGATACGGATGACCAATCCCGCACCGTTAAGCCCTGCGATATCATCTTCTTGATAGAGCAATCCACCTTTATGAATACGCCAACCGATACAACGCAGTATGGGAAGGAGCGAGCGGATATTCTCAATTCCATGGAAAGTCTGCTGCAAAATCTTCCTACCCCCACCACAGGCGGCGAACATCGGGTGGCAATCGCAGGCTTTGGGCGTATCAATAACAGCGGCTCATCCGATTCATACATCGAAAGTCAGCACCCCGGCGCAAGGCTAACTCCAGACCAAAACCCCAGCTTGAACACAGGCTATTATACCTGTAACACAAATGGCACAGATAAATCACCTGACTTCCATTCCCAAAGCGGTTGGACAGAATGGGACAGAATCACAGATCACAACGATACAACCCTGCCGGAGATGCCGACCGGCTATCTTTCCAATGAAAGCTACGATAACGTCTTTATGAGCATTGACAAGGCAAAGGATGTCATTGATGTTGATAATATGGTATCTTGGCACGCAGGTGCCTCCCGTATGGATGCAGGTCTGCAAATCACAGAGCAGTTGGCAAAAATTGCACAAGCACACAAAGCAGACGGCAAGGACCGCAACCTTATCATCTTTGTTGCTGCCAGCTCTCTGCCCTATCAGAACAGCGCAGGCTTTCAGCTTCTCCGCTCTGAGGCGGCACAGGCAGCGGCACAGGAATTGAAAAATAATTATAACGCCACCATCTTCGGCTTTGGTGACTTCCGTGCGCTGAACTTGCAAAACGGAATGTCCTCGGAGGAACAACGTACACAATTCAATAACACCATGGCCGGAATCTGCGGCAATTCCAACACACTGGATGGCACACCCTATTTCAAGGGCTTGAGCCAAGTGCATGATATTGATGAGGCGCTCAATGAGCTGCTGATTCAGATTGACGCAAATGTCAATCCAAATACGAAAAGCCTGGATATCGATGTGAAGGACTTCCAAGAAAAATCCACAGAGCATACCTCGCATACTTGGAAGGAATTGAAAGCGAAACACCATATTCTTACAAGCAGTGCCATCAACGAAACTGCCTCTGTGGATTATTACCGCTTTACGGGGTATGATGCAAACAACAATCCGCAATTTGCCACAACCCCCTATCTGCGCATCGAGCGGAGCCTTTCCAATATCGGCAGTGGCGACAGTATTCAAACGGCACTCAGCCTTCAGCCGATTCCCCCTGTAGGCACAAAAGGGACTGCCTACGGCGTAAAAGCAGTGATTACCATTACCGATCCCGTCTGTGTGGACTATGAATGGGCAGGGCGTTGGACACCGGATTTCGCTCCGCCCGACCACGAGCACGCCATGCGTGGTGTGACGCACAGCCCCACAACTCCGACAAAAAATGAAACCACAAACGACACCATGAAATTAAAATTCGACGGTTGGTATCGTCTTTGGGATGACCGCATTGACGGCGACGCGGCCGAAAAGAAAACTTGGACGTATGAAGGAAAAACATACGTTGCCTATCAGGATAACGTATATGATGCCTTCGGCAGTGATTTAACCCTGTATGGGCGTTGGATTCCTTCCATTGATGTAAATTTCCAATGGATTGGCTCTGTCATCCCCGCAGATGCCACACCGCCTTCCACCGTTTCCCTTGCACTGAGCGATGACGGAACCGCTTCCTTTACCCCCATCGTACCATCCCAAGAGGGGTATGAATTTGACGGCTGGTATAAGAATTCCGCCTGCACAGATCGTTATAATGAAAGCGGCGAAAACCTAACAAAGAATACCTTCCTTTACGGCCGTTGGACGAAAATCGGCACAAAAAAGGTTACCTTTACCGTTGTAAACGGCAGCTGGAATACGGAAAGCGATTGGTACAAAAATAACATCGGAAATACAGATGCAGATACAGCTACTGACACCATTACCGTCAATGTTCCCCTGCGCAACGGCAAAGGCACGCTGACACCCGATTTGGTTCCTCATGTAGATAATCAGGATATGACACCCGCAGATGACTACAAAGCACCCGGCACTTGGGGAGATAAAGCCCCCGATACCAATACGGATGCCATCACCGAGAACGGCACCTATCGCTACACCTATACCTTCCCCAAAGCGAATACCTATACGATTACCTATCGTTGGGTAACAGACACAGAGGTACCTGAGGGTGTGAGCCTGCCTGCACAGCAGGAAAAGAAGGAAGATGGCAACGGCACAAATCCGACCTTTACGATTAAAAGCGTAACCTCTGATGATGAAAAATGGAGTTTTAGCGGTTGGTATACAAACGAAGAATTAACCGGCACAGCAATTAGCGACAGTTATACCTTCCCTGAAGACAACGCAAATGACGCAAAAAACCTCACGCTTTACGGCAAATGGACACACGATCCCTGCACCGTAACCTTCTATGCGGACTCCTACCGGCCTGCACATGGACATTTTAATGCAGATGATTATAATACAGATGATTATAATAATACAGATGGTTACTCAATAAGCTATAAAGTTCCTTACGGCTCTACACTTGCCAAGGTTCCCACACCCGTCACAGATCCTGCACACCCCTACTACTTCGAAGGTTGGGGGGATTTTGAACCACCCGATACACAGGGAGAGCAGGAGGATACAGAGGGTACAGAGGATACAGAGGATACAGAAGATGCAGAAGATACGGAGGATACGGAGGAACCCGTCACCCATTCTGATGATTCTCTCTCCACAGCAGGCACCTTCTATACCAGTAAGGCAATTCAGGATATGACGATAAAGTCTGACTTGAATTTCGTGGCACAATGGTGGCCCATTGTTACCTTTGATGCCAACGGCGGCGATTGGGAGCTTACGGAAGGCAGACCTACCGAACGCTATGTCCCCGTACCTGCAAACAAAAACCATATTGATCCCCTGCGTCCCCCCGCAAGGGAAGGCTACACCTTCCTTGGATGGTATGACACCTCCGGAAAACCCATTGATTTTAAAACCCAAACCTTCGATCGTGCGGAAACCGTTTATGCACACTGGGCAAAAAATGCCACCGTCACCTTCAAAATCGTAAACGGCTATTGGTCTGGCAACACCACAGAGGATAAAACGGTTACCGTTGTACTGCATCCGCAGGCAAATGGTTCTGCAAGCGGCACATTGGGTGCAAGCCATGTTCCCACCATTATGATTCCTGCCGCAGGCTATGAAAACACCCCCGGTCATTGGGATGTGACACCAAATACCGAAGAAAACGGCATCAGCGGTGATGTCACCTACACCTACATCTTTGGCAAAAAGCACCACAGCAGCAGCAGTGATGACGAAAACAAGGACAAGGATAACAACAAAGAAAATAACAAAGACAATAACAAAGACAACAATACCGGCGAAACCACGCCGACAAAGGTTCCCGATTTGCTCAACGGCAGCAATCATTTTGCTTATGTTGTAGGCTATAAAGACGGCAACGTAAGGCCGCAGGGCAACATCACCCGTGCGGAAACCGCCGCGATCTTCTTCCGCCTGCTGAAGGAGGAGGTACGCAGCGAAAACCTCAGCAAGCACAACGATTTTGCCGATGTAACAGAGGACAGCTGGTACAACACAGCAGTTTCCACCATGGCAGGCATGAATATTCTCAAGGGCCGCACAGCAAACAGCTTTGTACCGCAGGCACCCATTACCCGTGCGGAATTTGCCGCCATCTGCGCCCGTTTTGACAGCGGTAAGGCAGAGGAAAACAATAGCTTTACGGATATTTCCGGTCATTGGGCGGAAAAGGAAATTGAGCGTGCCGCCACCCTTGGCTGGGTAAGCGGTTATACGGACGGCAGCTTCCACCCCGATGCCCCGATTACAAGAGCAGAGGCAATGACGCTGATTAACCGTGTGCTTTGCCGTATGCCCGAAACAAAGGCCGACCTTTTGGACAGCATGACCAAATGGCCCGATAATCAGCCCGGCGCATGGTATTATCTGGCTGTGCAGGAGGCAACCAACAGCCACACCTATGAACAGAAGGATTCCAAGTATGAAACATGGACAGCCCTGACCGCAGAGCCGGATTGGAGCAAATATTAAACGAAAGCAATCAAAAAGACTGTCATTCCGATAAAAGGGATGACAGCCTTTTTCTTTTCTTTAAAACAGAAGATTTAATTCCGTTTTCGCCTTCTCAATATCCTGCAAAATGGTTTTCTGCTTTTCATCGAAAAGCAATTCCGCGTTATACCGATAATATTTCTCCGAACCATTCTCGCTGATGAATTTCACGCTATAGAAGTTCGTGGTCAGCTCCGTAATAAAGATAACCATCTCCTGCCCTGCGCCGAAGGCTTCCTCCAGAAATGCAAAGGCATTGTCCAGCATCGCAGACGCATCCGCAATGGCGTTTTCCCGTCCTTCCACCTCTTTTGCGAAAAGTCCCTTCACCAGCGCAAATGCCTCCTCCTTTTCCCGACAGCCGCTCCGTTTTCCCTCCGCAAGGAAGAAATGCAGCCGCTCCAATTCCTTCAAGCAGGCATGCTCCGCCGTTTTCTCCAGAAGTCCCGCCTTCCGTTTCTTCGCAAAGGCGGCTTCTCTTTCCTCTACCAGTCCAGTAAAGAGGTTCTCCCATGGCGTTTCCTTGCAATAGGGGCTGTTGAACCGCTCCTTCAGCTCCAGCAGCGCGCCATGCAGTCCCGTTACGGTCAAATCCGCCTCGTATGCCCCTCGGAAGCCCTCGGAAAGCCTGCTCAGCAAAAGCCCCATCACGCTCAGTCGCTCGTCAAACGGTGCATCCTGCAGCTTCGTCACCGCCTGCTTGGTATATTTCCCCTGCAAAATGTCGTCCACGCGGTAATCGGTGCGATATTTGCGGTATAAATCCAAATAATTCGCAAAATCCTTCGCAATCCTGCGGTGCTGCAAATATTGATAAATCAAGCCCTCCTCAACAGGCAGATTCATATCCTCATACACCTTCAGGATGGTAGAAAGATCCTCCCACCCTCGCGCCGTCACAAATCGCTTGCCATCCACCGTTGTCTCCATGGCATAAAAATGATCCTTGCGGATTTCCAGATAGGACAGAATCGCCCCATGGATGCCCTGCTTATAGGCATATTCCTTCCAAACGGAAAAATCAGGCTCTACGTCGATTTTCTTCACACGGTCAAGCGTTACCACATCAAATTCGCGCACGCTTTTGTTGTATTCGGGGGGATTGCCTGCCGCGGCAATCAGCCACCCCTTCGGCACCTTATGCGCCCCAAAGGTCTTGCACTGCAAAAATTGCAGCATCGCAGGCGCAAGCGTTTCGGAGGCGCAGTTGATTTCATCAATAAACAAAATCCCCTCCTGCAGGCCCGTTTCCTCCATTTTATCATAAACCGATGCGATAATTTCGCTCATGGTGTATTCCGTTACGGTGTATTCCTTTCCGCCGTATTCCTTCTTGCTGATAAAGGGCAGCCCGATGGCAGACTGGCGCGTATGGTGCGTAATGCTGTAGGATACCAGTGCCACACCGCACTCCCTCGCCACCTGCTCCATCACGGCGGTTTTCCCGATACCGGGCGCGCCCATCAGCAGAACGGGTCTTTGTCTGACCGCAGGAATACGGTATTCCCCAAACTCGTCCTTCGCCAGATACGCTTGAATGGCATATTTAATTTCTTCCTTCGCTTTTTTAATATTCATGCTATCCTCCTAACGCCCATGAGACGGCAGTCCCAAGGACAAATCCTCTTTCCCCAGTATCAGCTTCATCGCCCATGGCGGCACGCCGACATCCGTATAATCCTCATGATAGAACACAAATGCGGCATCATAGGGCGGTCTGCGCTTCGGGAAGGTGCCGTAGCCGTCTGTGAAATAAATCAGACCCTTCAGGTTCTGAAACGCCCTTTCGGCAATCAATTTATCAACGTATTGGAACACAGGGCGGAAATCCGTACCGCCGCTGCCGCGCAGTGCAAAATCCTCCATAAACTGCGCCAGCTCCTCCTTGGAGGTTATCCTTTTATCCATCTGCACCGCCGCATCGCACTGTATGATATGCACGTTCATTTTATGGAAAAAGCTTTCACTGCTCGAAAGAATCGCGTAGGTTTCCTCTAAGAACCGCTTCACCGTTTCCCCCTCGCAGGATTCGGAGGTATCAATGGCTATCACCAGCTCCTCCACCTTTTTGACCTCCTTATATTCCAATGCCTCAATCAACGGCAGATTGCCGTACATCTGCAAGCCATAGGTATAGAAGATAAAATCGAAGGCATCCTCATCCACGCGTATATCCTCCTTGAGCGTCACAAATTTCTGCAAAAACTGCCGATAATCGTAGCGCTCCCTGTTCTCGACCTTTAGATATTGCAGAAGCTCGCCTGCCTCTGCGCCCATATCCTTGGAGTAGGTTTCGAGGTTAGTTTCGGTCTTTTCCCCGATTTCCGTCCATTTTTCCTCCAACTGCTGCTGTTTTTCGTCCTGTTCTTCCTGCTCCTGCTGTTGGTCGTTGCTGTTATCTTGGTTATCTCCGTCCTTGCTATTCTCGTCCTCGTCATCCTTCTGATGCTCCCAAAAGACATGGTCGTCTACCCAAAATTCCAGCTGCAGCTTACCAAATTCCTGCAAGGAAAGCTTTTTTTCTTCCAGCACGCGATAAATGCCCTCGGCGGAAAGCACCTTCAATTCTCTGCGGAGCATATCGTACATTTCGTTTCGTTTATCGGAGACAACGAGCCGCACCGCCTTCACGGGCAGCGAATCCACGATAGATTCCACCGCAATATCGCAGGCGAGGTGCCAAAGCTCCTCATCCCGATGATTCAGATGGAAGGGATGGCGGAACAGGCAATGCAGAACCATGTGCAGATAGGCGCGATTGACAAGCACGCGGTCGCTCAGATAACACTGTACGAGGTAGCGTGGGTTAAACAGTATCTTTTCGCCGTCTGTCCCGACGTACAGGGATGAAAGGTTCATTTCGTACCTGAGACCGCTGAGTGCCAAATCAAGAAAGCGCATGGAAAGGTATAGCTCATTACGCGATGCGCTTAAAATATCCGTACCGATACGGATGAGGTTTTGATGTGTTTCGTTCATGCCTTCTCACCTCCTTTCTAAAACCTTAAAACCGTGGGACGCTGTCCCACACCCTGACAGGGGAATGATTCCCCTGTACCCCCATTTGCAGAACCATATTCATGGTTCTGCGGTGTATCAAAAATCTGCATTATTATAGGTCGAATGTTTTTTTCCTTCGTGCTGCAGCAAAGTGCTTATGCTGATAATCCATCAAAAAGCTCAGCACTGCCGTCTGCCCCTTCTTCTGTGCAAGGGCAAT
>ULRL01015511.1_pt1 | contig 11873 bp, 12 predicted proteins | sample 1955391 | NCBI WGS metagenome assembly ULRL01 (sample SAMEA4835681, study PRJEB28245) | human gut metagenome | biome: gut microbiome; material: fecal sample | place: Denmark | collected 2008
TATACGGTTATAAGGGACAATCCCAATGAACTTATTGAGGATTTAAAGAAACATAAAAATACGTCAGAGTATTTTTATGAAATTCGATCTATGGATAGGCAACCTCTTTTTAAAAATCTTACCACTATCGAGCGAGCATCGCGGATTATATATCTCAATAAAACTTGCTATAATGGATTATATCGGGTTAATAATGCCGGGGAATTTAATTCTCCATTTGGGAAATATAAAAATCCAAATATTGTCAATGAGCCTGTGATTAAGGCGGTAAGTAAATATTTAAGTTCTAATCGGATTCAAATATCAAATGGTGATTATGAGGTGATTTTGAGAGATGTACCAACAAACTCATTTGTGTATTTAGATCCTCCGTATCATCCTATTTCAGAGAGTTCTAATTTTACAGGATACGTGCAGGGTGGATGGAGTGAGAGGGATCAGCTTAGGCTAAGAGATGTTTGTAATAGATTAAATAGCAATGGTATAAAATTTCTCCTATCAAATTCTGCATCTAATTTCATAAAAGAAATTTATGCGGAATACAATATTCATGTAGTACAGGCAAGTCGTGCTATAAATTCAGATTCTTCTAAAAGAGGGCAAGTTGATGAATTTTTAATTAGCAATTATGAGTAAATCCAAAAATGACATAGCATGGGAGAAAATTTTTGAGAAGTATTGCATCTTGGATAAACTTGCCAATAATGAACGTATATCAATTTCTTCAACAGAAATTAATCAGTTTAGAGAGGCTCGTTTAATGACAAAGTTTGACCATAGATCTCAACTTCCAAAATTGTTTATAGATCATAACTTATCAATATTACCTACATCCAGAGGCACATATGAAATCGGAAAATTTAAAACTTTTTGTGATTTCAATAAAGATGATATAGAGATAACTCCTATTGACTTTCCAACTTTCTTGGAAAGTATAGATTATAAAGATATTACGAGTGAATCAATAGCTATAAATTGTGCTTTTGTATCTAAGATATTGCATGATTTTACAGGAGAGGAAAATCTATTACCTACCGTCTCTGGCCGGATGAGTTCTTCAGTCTTTGATTTTACGATTAATTCAGGACAAAACATTTTAAAAATTAATGTTGACAATTCACAAATTGAAATAGACGGAGGGTATGAAGGAGATAGTTCTTTAAATTTGATTGAAGCCAAAAATTATATTTCAGATGATTTTCTGATTCGACAACTATATTATCCATATAGATTATGGAGTAATAAAATAGGGAAACGTGTTCGTCCAATATTCTTGACGTATTCAAATGGTATTTTCCATTTGAGAGAATATGAATTTGTTACGCCTGAATTATATAATTCCATCCGATTAATACAACATAAAAAATATGCAGTTCAAGAAGGAGGAATTAATGTTGAGAATATACAGAATAGTTTGGATAGTATTCAAGTTGTAAAAGAACCTGAGTTGCCTTTCCCTCAAGCCGATAGCTTTGAACGAGTAATTAATCTTTGCGAGCTATTAAAACAAAAAGGATTTATTTGTAAAGATGATATTACGCAAAATTATGACTTTGATCACAGACAAACTGATTATTATTCAAATGCGGCAAAGTATTTAGGATTAGTAGAGATTGTTCGTGAGAATCAACAAATAGGGTGCATTCTAACTCGTAATGGCTCTCGTATATTTAATCTGCCCATTATTGAACGGCAATTGGAATTTGTAAAACTTATATTGGCACATACGGCATTTCAAAACACCTTGAAACTGTATTTTGATAAAGGCAATGTTCCAACAAAGGGCGAGGTTGTTGAAATAATGAAAAGGGCAAAATTGTATAATATTGATTCTGAACAAACATATAAACGAAGGGCATCTACTGTTATATCTTGGATAAATTGGATATTAGAACTAATAGAGTAATAATTTAAAGAATAAGAATTATGGCTTGTGAAAAACAACATCGTTATGATCCTCAGTACAATAATTTACCTGTCGATCAAGGTGGGGCAGGAAGACATCGCTGTGCTGGATGTGCTTATGAGAGAGGGTATGAAGATGGACTAAATCGTAAAGAAAAATTAGATTTGGACTTGGATTCATTACCAGAGAGTCAAGCTGGAACAGTTAGGCATAAAAGCCCACATGCAGCTTATGCTGCTGGTTATTTAGCTGGAGTAGAAGATTCTTATAAGTAAATACCTGTTCCTCCGTTTCAAATAACATCCCCATACGATAAATATATATTGTATGGGGATGAGTAAATTAGAAAAATCGTATATTTGCACTTTATAAAGAGTTATTTGACAGCATAGCACCGCAAATCACTGAAATTCGCACGGTTACTAACTCGTTACCACTATTTCTTAAATAATTTGCTAAAAGTTTATTATACAATTGGTTAAGTCAAACCGTTGAAAATCTAAAATAAAAGTGAATACCTCTAGAACAGGTGCAAAGGCTCTATTGAGAGTTGCTGTCGAAGAGTTGACTAAGCAATTTTCTGCTTCATTGGTTAACTTGTTTTTTGCTGATAAAGATGGTGGTGATTTGAAAATAGCCAGCCATCATAGAGCCACGGCTTATGATGATTATCGGAGGAAAATAGCTCGTATACTGTCTTTGGAATAACTTCCTTGAATTAAATGCGCTTTTTTAAATCGATATATGTATATGATATTCAGATATATATGTCGATTTTGTTTTTGCTTTGTGTCGCAAAGTGAATTTGAAAAATTAATTGTAGCGCCTTTTCTTTGCATCATAATTAAAAAAGAAATTATGGAAAGAAAACGAAAAAAAGCTGTGCCTACAGCAGAGTCAAGTAAGGGCAAAGGCGTGAAAACAAATTCATGTGTTTCAGAAAGCGCCATGATAGTGTCTGATATTATTGGTATAGACGAGGTCTGTAAAATAACAGGTCTTTCCCGCAGCACGATTTATAAAAAGACTTCCAATCACGAAATCCCTTTTTATAAATCCACTTTGAGCAAAAGGTCCTTCCTGCGTTTTAGACGTTCTGAGATTGTAAATTGGATGTTGCGTCACCGTATAGGGACTGTTGATGAGTTTTTGGAATCTCAGGATTGTGTTTATAATAAGTGAAATAATATTATTATATTAATAATAAAAGAATATGCTTTTATGTATGACACAATAAAATTTGTAATAAAAGAAAGTGAGTTGGACAATAAAATTTGCTTTTTAGAAGAGATTCCGTGTAGGATATCGGTAGACTATAATTCTTTAAATAGAGTGGTAGGTCATTTGAGTAATATGAGGGTTGAAGTGCGAGGTACGGTTTTGATAGTTGAAGGTAGTCTTCTTAAATATTTGAAGGGTTATAATTATGCGGATAGCCTGTTTGTATGGGGAGTTAGAATAGCGGTGAATAAGTTGAGTAATGCTCTGAATGTACCTATGCGATTGGCTTCAATAAGAAGGATTGATTTTGGAATTTGTTTTTCTATGAATTGTAAATCTTGGACATATTTTGATTATCTGCTTCACAGTAATGGCTATCATCGTTCCAATATAGAGAAAACGACTTTATATTTTAGTAAGCATGATTTACAGCTCTGTTTTTATGATAAACGGGCAGAGATGAAAAAGCATAAGGAGTTTGATGGTTTAGAAGATATACAAAAACTGGAAGTGCTGCGATATGAGCTTCGTTTCAAGAAGGTATCATCGTTTTTTGGTCGTGTTGTAAGAGGTTCTGATTTGTATAATTCTGCTTTTTATTTGAGCGTATTGGAAAAGTGGTATGATAGTTACATGGTTATACGGAAAGGGGTTGATATGAAAGTAAATCTGTTCAGGTTTGGTGGCAAGAAAGAGTTTCAGCGTTCTTGTGTTGCTTTTGTGATGAATCAGTTTAACCTATATGAGTTTTTGGAGAAGGAGTTTGATAATGGTAAGATTAACAGTAAAAATAAGTATGATATAAAGGAGGTTATGAAAGATGCAGGGAAGCTGATTCTTGATGAAGGCGGTGTTATTCCTGTAATATGTGAATTGACTGATAAAGTACATAAGACTTATGAATATATGAAAGGTCGTGTTGAAAATCTCGCTCCCTGTTATAGAAACTTCTTGGATAAGACGTCTTCTAGATTTTTAAAGGTTTAAATGCAGTTTAAACGATTAAACAGAATCACGATGGGTAAATAATCACTTTTTTGTGGAAAATGGAATAAAACGTGATTAAACAGCTTTTTGAACAGTTTGATTCAATGTTCGTGAGAACTTCTATTAATGTTCTCTGGAGGAAAAGTTCAGTTCAGGCTTTTTTTTTACTTATAAAAAATTATGTAATAAATGTTTTGGTGGGAATAAATAATTAAATATATTTGTGTATTAATATAATGGACTTGCGATAAACAGCGCGTTTATCGTTTGTCCTAATAAAAAATAATATACAAATATATTGATTATGGGAAAAAAGAAAGATGGTCATTGGACCGGTATTGCAAGTGAGCATTTGGTTTTGTCCATGTTGTATCGTTTGGGTGCAAAAGCGTATTTGACTTTGGGCAATGAAAAGAGTATTGACATAAGGATTACCAAGGATGACGGAAGTTGGATTTCTGTTGATGTGAAGTCTGTACGTAAATGGGATTCTATTCCTGTAGGGAATGCAGTGGGTAAGGACAATCATTATTATGTTTTTGTAATTTATAATAATAAGTTTAGTGATTTGTCTGTTTTTCCTGAGTTTTATATTGTTCCTAGTGATATTGTTGTTGAGAGAAGAAAGGAATTTAATGGTGGTCCTATTGATATATTCAAGAAAGATATTGCAGATTATAAGGATAAATGGGATATTTTGGGTAATTTTGTGGGAAATGATGAACTTTCTACAGAAAAAAGTGATGAGAAATAATTCCGAATGTAGAAGTTGTGTAGTTCTTGTTCATGTCGTATGGCAAATAAAAGGGGTGTATGCCTAAAGTGGCTATACGGTTTTGGCAGAGAGAATGAATTTTAGGAAATGGAAGGATGGAAAGTGGGAAATGGTGGAGGGTAAATTTAGTTGTTCTATATACAGTATTCTTGTATATTTGTCTTGTGTGATATTATGTTTCTTGTTTAATGAATTGATTTTTTATTAATATGATAGGCGCGCTTGCAGGTGATATTATAGGCTCTGTATATGAGTTTAATAATATAAAGACGAAAGAGTTTCCGTTGTTCTGCATCGAATCTTCTTATACAGATGATTCGATAATGACCATTGCTGTGGCTGATTGGTTGCTTCATGGAGGTGATTTGGTGAGAGTGATGCAGTATTATGGTTCCAAATATCCTTTTCCTATGGGTGGCTATGGTGCTCGTTTCAACAAATGGCTGCATGAAAAGAATCCTAAGCCTTATAATAGTTGGGGAAATGGCTCGGCAATGCGTGTTAGTCCTGTGGGATGGTATTTTGATTCTTTGGAAGAAACAATAAACGTGGCGGAAGAGACAGCTGTGGTTACCCATAATCACCCTGAAGGAATCAAGGGAGCTCAGGCTACGGCATCGGCTATTTATTTGGCAAGAAAAGGTAAATCAAAAGAATATATCCGCAGTTTTATCACAGATAATTTTGGCTATGATTTGAATCGCTGTTGCGATGATATTCGTTGTGATTATAAATTTGATGAAAGTTGCCAAGGTACAGTTCCCGAAGCCCTTATTGCTTTTTTAGAGAGTCGGAGTTTTGAGGATGCCATAAGGTTGGCTGTTTCATTGGGTGGTGACAGTGATACACTGGCTTGTATAACAGGAGGGATTGCAGAAGCTTTTTATAGATATAGAATTCCCTATGGAATACGCAGCAAGGTTCTTTCTTTATTGGATGATGATTTGCGAAGAATTGTTAAGGAATTTATAGATGCTAGGCGCGAATGGTTTATACACCCTAGGTGGGAAGAAAATGGAGAGTCAATCTCAATAGTTGTTAGCGAACCTTCTAAAGAAGAAGTAGAGAAGTTAAAAACAGAGTCTGTAAGACTAATTTTAAACAGCTTAAATTCGGAAACGGATGAAAACAAGGAATGAATTTGGTATATTGTGAAAAGTATAAATGCTATTTGACGTCTTATCAAGTAGCATTTTTTGTTATATAGAGATTTCTATCTTATGAAAGATGATATGGCGTTTAAGGGATAGATAGGAAATGTTTATAAGAGAATGATATTGGTATTGGAATGGTCTGTACTTGTTTTTATGATGAAAACGATAATTTCAATGATAAAAGATTTATATTAACATCTTATAATCATGTAGTTTCAAAAGAAGATAAAAAAAGTAGTTCATCTAAACTACAGTCTAATTCTGTAGAAGTTAGAGAAACTACTTTAAAAAAGAGTCTCGGTTGTAATACTCCTAACAACTCCGTCTTTCAGCATGGCCTGAGCTCGGTAGAGAATAAATCTCATTTTAGTCTCATCGACTCTTTTTATAAAGAAGAGAGTGGGCGAAGCTGCTCTTCACAGCCTAAAGATACTTCTTATTCATTAAATGAACAACAATTTATGGACGAAATTATAGAAAAAGCGAAGAAAGGTTCACCTATTGGGATAGAAAAGATATTAGAAGGCTAAATTAAGAGATAAGTTGTTTAAAAAAATAATGAATGAATAATGAAAGAGGTGACATTACTGATACATTGAATAAATGTTGTCGAAATTTGTTGTCTAAAATATGACTATGGTCTATCTTTAGACAATAACAATAAGTCTTAAAAAAAATGAATATATTGATGGTTGATTTGCATCTATTTGCATTTAATTGTAATGAAAGTTTTAGGATAGTTGTAGATAAAAAAGAAAAAAGAGCTAAACTTTTTTGTTTAACTCTTTCTATATCATTGTTTTATCTTGAATGCTTTAGAATAAATCTTTTGGGACCCCCAGACGCGTACTCTAACCGGGCTGAGCTACACCCCGAATTGCGAGTGCAAAGGTACGGCTTTCTTTTAAAATAGCAAATCTTTCGGCACTTTTTTTTAGAATAAAAAGCATTTTGTTTTATTGAACCCTATGTATCAGTTAGTTATTGTTTAGCTTTAAATCATACTTGATTACATGGATTCACGGTAAAAATCGAGCATATCCATGATTTCTTCCTTTGTGGCCGATTGGTTGATTTGAATGTCGCCCACGTCAGCCAATAAAGTAAAGTTGATTCTGTCGGCAATATTCTTTTTGTCATGTGTCATGAACTCATAAAGTCGGTCATAATGTTTGCAGTCGAAGTCCAGTTTGCCATAATGCTCTTTGATGAATTGGAGGGTCTGGCGCAACTTGTCTTTGGGAAAACCTGTCTTGACGTGCGAGAAATATAGTTCGCAGACCATTCCCCAGGCAACAGCATAGCCGTGTAATACCGGATGATTGATTTCCAAAGCAAAACTTTCAAAAGCATGCCCCACTGTATGTCCCAAATTCAAAGCCTTGCGTATTCCGGTTTCATATGGATCGCATTCGACAATCTTCTCTTTGATTTGAACGGATTTGGCAACCAGTTTTTGCAATGCTTTATAATCTGTTTTGTTGAAGTCGAAATTCAATAATTCAGCCCAATGTTCCGGGGTGCTGATAAGTCCGTGTTTCAACATTTCTGCATAACCGGAAAGCAGATTGTGTAAATCCAGTGACTTTAAGAATTCACTGTCTATCAGTACAGATTCAGCCGGAGAGAAGACACCGATTTCATTTTTTAACCCATTGAAATTAATGCCGGTTTTTCCTCCCACGGAGGCATCTACCATGGCAAGTAAAGTGGTGGGGACATTGATATATTTAATGCCGCGCTTGAATGTTGAGGCTGCAAAACCACCCAAATCAGTCACCATTCCTCCGCCCAGGTTGACAAGCAGTGAATGGCGTGTAGCTCCTCGGTCGCCTAATTGTTTCCACACATAGGCCAAGGTGTCGAGGTTCTTATGGACATCTTCTGCGCCGATGCAAATCAGTTGCGCATCTTTCATGAAGCCGGCTTCTTGAATGAGCGGTATGCAGAGTTTGCGGGTATGCTCGTCAACCAGAATGAATAATTTGTCATACGTGCATTGGCTGATGGCATCAGCTAAATTCTCGTTTATACTGTGGCAGATAATAACCTTTTGTTTACTCATAACTTTTATATTTGCCTGCAAATTTAGGTAAAAAAGCAAAAAGATAGGCGTAGTTTGCTTGCAAATAATTACTTTTGTACGTTAAATGCTAAAATAATGAAAGGAATTCTACCCACTTATTGCAGAACCATGGGATATACTCTTTTAATCCTGTGTGTGTTCCTGCCATTGATGATGTTTATGTTTGGAATGATAAACGACAGTAACTTGTTGTTTACCAAAGCTTCTGTGAAGTTACTTATCTGGTTTTCTCTTTTCATGATATTTCTGGCAAAGGTGAAAAACGAGAATGAGGAAACAGCTAAAATCCGTGTTAAGGCCATTTGTTATGCCATTTATCTTTTAGGCATTTATTATATAGTGATGCTTGTCAGGGGAGTCTATGATGGAAACCTTGAAGAAGCCGATAGTTCTATTGCTATTGTTTATATGGCTTTCAATGTACTTTGTCTGGAGTTTGGCATTCAAAAGAGTAAGGTAGACAAGCTTTTTAAAAAATAATCTTCTTTTCCGTTAAACCTTTTGAGTGTGGAAGTGTCCAAAGGACATTAGGCATTAAATCTCATTAGGAAAATAGAAAGATGAAGAAATTGATACTTTTGTTGTTACTGGTGTGTACCGGTACAACTCTCTCTTGGGCCCAGGGCAGCAAACGGGTCGCGGTAAGCGGAACTGTAGTTGATGGAGATGACAAGAGTCCGATAGCACAGGCTACTGTACAGTTACTTTCTTTGCCGGATAGTACAATGGCAGTAGGAAATGTTACCAATAATAATGGTGTCTTCTCTGTGGCGGCTCGCCCCGGAAAATATGTTTTGAAGATTTCCTTTGTCGGTTATCTGACTCAGGAGAAGCCGTTGCAATTGACTGCCGGCAAGCCTTCTGTTAATGTAGGCACGGTGACTTTGCCCACAGATGATATTATGTTGGGTGAGGCGATTGTGGTGGCTGAGGCTCCTCAAGTTACCATTTCGGAAGATACAATCGGGTATAATGCATCCGCATATCGAACTCCCGAAGGAGCTATGCTGGAAGAATTGGTGAAGAAACTGCCCGGAGCCGAGGTTGATGAAGATGGAAATATCAAAATCAATGGTAAGGAGGTGAAGAAAATCATGGTGGATGGTAAGGAGTTTTTTGGCGGTGATGTGAAGACCGGATTGAAGAACTTGCCTGTCGATATGGTTGATAAATTGAAGACATATGATAAGAAATCTGATTTGGCACGTATTACCGGTATTGATGATGGTGAAGAGGAAACGGTACTGGACTTGACTGTCAAGAAGGGAATGAACCAGGGTTGGTTTGGAAATGTCGATTTGGCAGGAGGTACCGAAGACCGCTATATGGGACGTGCTATGATAAACCGTTTTTATGATAAAACTCAATTTTCTATTATCGGTTCTGCCAATAATGTGAACGACCAAGGATTTTCGGGTGGAGGCGGCGGCCCTCGCTGGAGACGTAATAACGGGCTGAATGCCACAAAAATGTTGGGCGCAAACTTTGCTACGGAAACGTCCAAATTGGAATTGGGGGGTAGTATGCGCTATAACTATCGTGATGCAGATATCATCAGCAGCGGTTATTCTCAACGTTTCTTGCAGAGCGGCAATTCTTATTCAAACACGAATTCAAACAATCGTAACAAAGTAAGTGATTTTAATGCGGATTTCCGTATGGAATGGAAACCCGATTCAATGACGAATATCATCTTTCGTCCTAACGTCTCTTATAATAAGACCGATGGGGCTACAATGAAAGAATCAGGTACTTTCAATGATGACCCTTATAATTATATTGCCAATCCAAACGATTATCTTAATTTTAATGATATGGATGGCAGTGATCCGTTACGCGACATTCGCGTCAATGCGACCAATGAACATGGCTTGTCGGATACTAAGAGTCTGTCTGCCAATGCGACTTTACAGGTGAACCGCAAGCTGAACAATAAAGGACGTAACATCACTTTCCGGGGGTCGTTTGGTTATGGCGATAACGACAATGATCAATATACCCAGTCGGAGACTCGTTATTATCAAATACATAATTATTTGGGAGGAGACTCTATCCAATATCGTAATCAATATATAACGATGCCGACCAAGAATTACAACTATACGGCACAGTTGACGTATAGCGAACCGATTGCTCGGGCTACTTTTCTGCAGTTCAGTTATCGGTTTCAATACAAAAATACTACGAGCGATAAGTCTACTTATGATTTGCAAGGTTTTCCTTGGGAAATCGGTGACGGACTGCCCGAAGGGTATGAAGCTGCGTATGTGGATAGTTTAAGCAAGGATGCCGAGTATAAATACTTTAACCATGATGTTTCTTTGGGTTTGCGTTTCATCCGCGAAAAGTATCAGATGAGTGTGGGAATGTCTTTGCAGCCGCAGAATACCAAACTTTCTTATAAAAAAGGAGCGTATATGGTAGATACCACTCGTACGGTCTTTAATTTTGCTCCGAATCTGGACTTCCGCTATCGTTTCTCTAAAGTGAGTCAGTTGCGTATCACTTATCGCGGACGCAGCAGTCAGCCGAGTATGGAAAACTTGTTGCCGATTGTTGATAACTCAAATCCGCTGAATATCCGTGTCGGTAACCCCGGCTTGAAACCTTCGTTTGCACATACCATGCGCGCATTTTATAATACATATAATGCTGAAAGACAACGTGGAATGGTGGCACACTTGATGTTTACCGCTACGCAGAACAGTATCAGTAACAGTACGCAGTATGATATGGAAACCGGTCGGACCATTGTTACTCCGCAGAACATTAATGGTAACTGGAATGCTTTCGGTATGTTCGGCTTCAATACCGCGCTGAAGAACAAGAAATTCACTATCAACTCTTTTGCACGTGCCAATTACCAGAATCAGGTGGCTTATCTTTATAATAAGGATACAAAGATGGATGACAAGAACACGACTACCGGTTTAACTCTGGCAGAGAATCTGAACGGTTCGTATCGTAACGATTGGTTTGAATTTTCTTTGAACGGTTCTATCGAATATACGGCAGAGCGCAGCAAATTACGCCCGGAAAACAATCAGAACCCTTATACATTTTCTTATGGAGCAAGTACTAATGTCACTCTTCCCTGGCAAATGACTTTGTCCACCAATATCACTAATCAGTCAAGAAGAGGATATAATGATGCCAGTTATAATAATAATGAGTTGATATGGAACGCTCAGATAGCACAAAACTTGCTTAAAGGGGCTGCAACTATTAGTTTTGAAATGTATGACATCTTGAAACAACAGAGCAATATCAGCCGTTCATTGTCTGCCGATATGCGTTCGGTTACAGAATACAATAGTATCAATAGCTACTGTATGCTTCATTTTATTTATCGTTTGAATATCTTTGGAAGTAAGGGGGCACGCGATAAAATGATGAACAGCAGACGAGGCTTCGGAGGTCCGGGATTTGGTCCCGGCGGACATAGAGGACGCCCATTCTAAAATAAGCATGGAAGAATCTTTTCCCAATCTATATTGTTATAGGTTGGGATTTTTTTTATATGTTTGCTGACGTGTAAATTAGAGTTATGATAGAATGGAGCATATTTAATGAAATATTTACTGTTGCTTTTAACCTGCTTTACTTCTTGATTATTATTGGCACTATTATGATAGTGGTGCTTGATAATCGTAATCCGGTTAAAACAATGGCGTGGGTACTTGTGCTTTTTTTCCTTCCGATTGTCGGACTTATCTTCTATTTCTTTTTTGGTCGGAGCACACG
>ULRL01039237.1_pt1 | contig 11854 bp, 8 predicted proteins | sample 1955391 | NCBI WGS metagenome assembly ULRL01 (sample SAMEA4835681, study PRJEB28245) | human gut metagenome | biome: gut microbiome; material: fecal sample | place: Denmark | collected 2008
GCCGCGCAGCTTCACGTCCTTCTGGGCCAGGAAGGGGGTCACAACGCCATCCTCGGCCATGCAGAGCATGTTGTCCTCCTTGCGCAGGAAGGCACCGTTGTCGGTATCGTGCAGGCGGGTGAACCACACCTGCTTGCCCTTGCAGTCGGACTGCATGGAACGGCTGATCTCATTCTCATAGCCCAGTACAGCGCGGCAGGGCTGCTTCTGGTACAGCAGGATGTTGCGCTTGGCATCAATGTACTCCTGCATGTCCTTGTGGTGGTCCAGATGGTTGGGGGTGACATTGGTCACCACGGCAATGTTGGGGCTGGAATGCATGCTGATGAGCTGGAAGCTGGAAAGCTCCACCACAGCCACATCATCGGGAGCCACCTCGGGCAGCATGGGCAGCAGAGCTGCGCCGATGTTGCCGCCCAGATGCACCTTGCGGCCTGCGGCCTCGTAGAACTTGGAGATCAGGGTGGTGGTGGTGGTCTTGCCGTCGGAGCCGGTCACGGCTACGATCTCGCAGGGGCAGAAGTCGAAGAACAACTCCACCTCACTGGTGACCATGGTGCCTGCGGCCATGGCATCCTGCAGGGGCTTTTCAAAGTAGCCCACAAAGCCCGGGGTGCGCATGATGATATCCTGACCCTTGAAGCCATCCAGATAGTTTTCGCCCAGACTCAGGTCGATGCCCAGCTCCTTGATGGTGGCAGCGTAATCGCCAAAGTCCTCCACGCTCTTTTTCTGGTCGCACAGGGTCACATGGGCACCCAGCTCCACAAACTCCTTGATCAGGGTCTTGTGGCTGACACCGGCACCAATAAAGGCCACTTTTTTGCCTTTGATGAGTTCAATCAGTTTCTGCTGATCCTTCTGCATAAAAACAGTTCCTCCTCCATAATATCGTATTCAGAACGCACCTCAAAACGGGTGCAGAGATGTTTCGCTGTACCATTATAGTCCATTTAGCCGCAATTGGCAACGGAAAAACGCCCTTTTTGCCCCAAAAAGCAAGGTAAATTCACAATTCTGCAATTGTATTTTGCCGCTGTTTCTGCTACACTTGTCGAAGCAGAGTGCTTTTTGTATACAAAAAGCCTTTTTTCGCAAATACCATAGAATGAGGTCATCCCCTTGAAACAGTTCTTCCGTATTACCGCAGCATTGCTTGCTGCTGCGTTCCTGCTTGCGCTCACCGGCTGCGGCAGCAGTTCCAGTGCGCCAAGCTTTACATGGTTCGTGGATACCATCCCCGCAAACCTCGACCCGCAGGTGGCTTCTGCTGCCCCGGACGTGATCGCCTGCGAGAACCTTTACAGCGGGCTTGTCCGCAAAAAAGCGGATGGCGAGATCGTGCCCGATCTGTCCGAGAGCTGGACGATCTCCTCCGATGGCAAGACCTACACCTTCCAGATCAAGGACGGCCTGACCTACAAGGCCGTCAAGGGCGCTTCCACGGATCACACCATCACTGCCGAGGATTTTGTGTTTGCATTTCGGCGCATATTCCAGCCGCAGACAAATTCCCCTTATGCCGTGGAGTTTGCCGCCCTTGAGAACAGTGCTGCCGTGCTGGCTGGCCCAGCCGATGCCAGCACGCTGGGCGTTTCGGCCGCCGGCCCGCTGACGCTGGTGTTCCGCCTGAGTGAAAAGGACGACAACTTCCTTGCCAAGCTCACCCTACCCGGTGCCATGCCCTGCGATGAAGCATTTTTTGAGAGCACCCGCGGCACCTACGGTCTGACCGCCAAGACCACCCTTTCCAGCGGCAGCTTCTATCTTTACAACTGGACGGCCAGCGGCCTGTTCCTGCGCCGGGATGTCTCTTCCCCCATGATCGGCAGCCTGCGTCTGGTGCAGAACACCGGCAGCACCGGCAAGAGCGCCGCCCAGCTCATTGCAGACGAAAAATGCTCCGCCGCGCTGGACGACACCGGCGAGGATACCTCGCTGCAGTCGGTGGATTACTCCGACACCACCTGGGCACTGCTGTTCAACAGCGCCGAAGATTCTGTGTTTGCCGATCAGGAACTGCGGCAGGCGCTTGCCGGCATCGCCCGGGAGAATGTGGATGTGCCCTCTTCCGGTCTGTACACCGCTGCCGAGGGTCTTGTGCCCACCGGCCTTTCCGTGGACGGCATCGATTACCGCAAGTCTGCCAGGAACCCGCTGCCCACCATCACCGACCCCCGTACATTGTACCTGAATGCACGGCAGGGCATGGCCAGCTCGGATTTTTCCGACGTGACCATCCTGCTGCCGAAGGAAGCCGGCCTGACCGAACTGGCCGAGCAGATCAACGGCGCATGGCAGAAGGACTGCTCCCTTTTCTTCTCGGTGGAAGAGGTTCCGCAGGAGGAGTTCGACAAACGCCTTGCAGCGGGCAGTTACACCATTGCGCTGGCTCCCATCCGCGCCGAAGGCGGCAGCGTATACCAGATGCTGCAGCAGTTCACGGCCGAGGGCGGCGGCCTGACCGGCTGGTCCGACCCCATCTACTCTCAGCGTCTGGCCGAGAGTGCCCAGCAGACCGGCAGCGCCCGCTGTGCCCTGCTGGCCGATTGTGAGCGCCAGCTGCTGGAAGGCTGCGCCGTGGTGCCGCTGCTGGGCCAGAACAGGCGTCTGCTGGTGGCGGACGGCATCACCGGCCTTGTATTCGACCCCTTCACGCCGGTGCTGGACCTGACCGATGCCCAGAAAAACTGACATTCTCCGGCCCTTGACAATCCCGTCCCTCTTTGCTACAATAAATGAGCAACTTGCAGGGTTAGCTCATCCGGTAGAGCGGCTGCTTCCCAAGCAGCAGGCGGCGGGTTCGGGTCCCGTACCCTGCTCCAAAAACAAACGGCAAACCGTGGAATATCGGTTTGCCGTTTTTGCTTACAGCCGCTCCCTGCAAAATACGAAAGGACTCTGCCATGATCTTTGTTCCCCTGCTGCATTACTTCAAATGCAAAAATTCCTACAGCGGCAACGAATACGGCCTGCGATACCGGATGATTCCCGGCAAGCGCACCGTGCCGGATCCGGACGGCGGCGAGGGTGCCGCAAAGGAGGAAAGCATCCTCACCGTGGACTACTGGCCGGACCCCTGGACCATTGAAAAGACCGACCCTGCCCTGCGGGTGCAGAAGGTGTTTCCGCTCACCGACGAGGGCCGGGAGGCCACAGCCGCTTTTTTGCAGGACGCGTTCAATGCTGATCCTGACCGCTGGAAAAACTGCCCCAGCATGATGGACAGCGACCCGTGGGAGCCGCCTGCTGCCGAAGCCGAGCCGGACAAGCCGAAGGAATAAAACATGATCTATCGTTTAAAAGAACTCAAGGGCGATACCATTGCAGTACCGCAGCTGGTGTTTTCCAAACTGGGCATCGCCGAAGAATACAATGTGCGCGTGGCTCTGTATGTGCTGGCGACCGGCATCACCGACCCGGACAAGATCTGTGCCGACCTCAAGTTGCGCAGCCGCATCAGTGCCGAGAGCGCCCTCTCCTTCTGGGCGGGCGCTGGCCTGCTGGAGCGGTACGAAGAGAACGCCGCACCGGGCGAGGAACCCAGCGCCCCCGCACCCATGACCTGGGCCGAGATCGCTGCGGCCAGCCGCACCGACCCCATGATCTCCAGCCTGATCGACTGCGCACAGACCGGCTTTGCCCGTCCGCTGACCCACAGGGAGATGGAAAAGCTGGTCAACCTTTATATGCAGGAGGGCTTTGCGCCGGAGACCGTGATGCTGTGCACCGCCTATGTTGCCAGCACCGGCCGCAGCACCATGGCCGCCGTAGTGCATGAGCTGAAGGTGTGGCGCACCGAGGGCGTGGAGACCGGTGAGCAGGCCGATGCCCACCTCAAACTGCTGGCACTGCGCCAGAGCCGCGAGCAGTATGTCAGCGGCCTTCTGAACATCCCGGAAAGCGAGCTGACCCTTGGCGGGCGCAAGGCCATTGCACGCTGGTACGAAGTTTACGGCTACGACGATGCCATGGTGCAGGAAGCTGCCGTGCAGGCCGGGGCCAAGCGCGACCTGTGGTACTGGAACAGTATCCTCAAAACATGGAACGCCAAGGGCCTGCGCACCGTGCACGATGTGCGCAGCCCGGTGGCTGCTGCAGGCGCAAGCCGAAACCTCCGGGTAGACCGCGAAGCCCCCAGCGGCAACGATTTCCTCAAGAACGCTGCCCGCCGCCGTCCGTTGAAAAAGAAGTCGGAATAAGGAGGAGCCATGCGTACCAAAAACGAACTGTATCAGGAAGCCATGCGCACCGTGGCCGCCCGGCGGCAGATGGCCAGAGCCAGAGCCGAGGATGCCCGCGCCGAAGCCGAAGCCGCCATTCCCGCCCTGCGCCATGCAGAAGAAGAGGTGCGGGTGCGGGGCATCCGCTGCGCACTGGCCGGTGCTGCGGGCAAGGATCGCACCGAAGCTGCCGCCGCCCTTGCCGATGCAAAGCAGAAGCTGACCGCCCTGCTGGCACAAAGCGGACGGCCCGCTGATGCACTGGAGCCGCGCTTTGTCTGCCCCAAATGTCAGGACACCGGCAGCGTGAATGGCCGCACCTGTGAGTGCGTGCACAAGGTGATGCAGCAGCTGCGCCGCAAGGAGATCGAGGCACTGTCCAGCCTGTCCATTGCAAGCTTTGACACCATGGAGCTGCGCTATTACCCGAACCGTGCCGATGAAAAGGTGGGCGGTGCCATCCGCCCTTACATGGCCGATATGCTGGCAGACCTGCGCAGCTACGCGGAAGAGTTTGACCACCACAGCGAGAGCCTGATGCTGTTTGGCAATGCGGGCCTTGGCAAGACCCACGCGGCCCTCGCCATTGCGGGCATCGTGCTGGAAAAGGGCTACGATGTGATCTATGTTTCCAGCCCGGACTTTTTCTCCAAGCTGGAAGGGCTGCACTTTGGTGCAGATCCGGCAGGCGAGGAGGAAACGCTGATGCAGACCGCTGCCGGGGCCGACCTGCTCATTCTGGATGATCTTGGCTCGGAGTTCAACTCCGCCTTCCTCATCAGCAGCCTGTACAGTCTGCTCCACAACCGGCTGGGTGCAAAGCTGCCCACCATCGTCACCACCAACATCACTGACGGTGCTCTGCTGGAAAAGCTGTATACCGAAAAAATTTCCAGCCGCCTTTCTGCCTTTGTCCCCTGCCTTTTTGCAGGCGATGACATCCGCACACAGAAAGCAGCTGAATAAAACAAACGGCAATGCAAATGCATTGCCGTTTGTTTTATTTAAAACTCTAATACCGGACTCATTTCGTTGCGGCGCTGTGCCTGCACGATGCAGTCCTTCTCCGGCACAACGCCCGCCGCGCCCAGCGTGTTGAACACGGTCTGCAGGGCAAGCGCAGGCGTGTTGTTCTCCTGCGAAAGATGGCACAGCGCAAACTTTTTGCACCCTTCCTGAATGAGTTCCAGCAGCTTTGCCGAGCACTCGTCGTTGGAAAGGTGGCCCCGGGTGCTTTCAATGCGTGCCCGTAAGTAATAGGGGTACGGCCCGCTGCGCAGCATGTGCAGGTCGTAGTTGCTCTCCAGTGCCACAAGGTCGCAGCCGGAAAGCGCCTCGTGCACCGGCGGCGTGAGCACGCCAAGGTCGGTTGCAATGGTCATGGTCTTGCCGTCCGGGGTGTGGATGCGGTAGCCCACACAGGGTACATCATGGCTGGTGGGAAAGCTCTGCACGCCAAACGCGCCCACGTCCTCTTCCCTGCCTTCCAGCTCGTGCAGCTCACAGCTGGCCGGTACGATGCCGTTGCTGTCCAGAAAATCCAGCGTTGCCGCTGCACCGTACACCGGCAGCGTGTTCTTTTTGAGAAAGGTGGAAAGCCCCTTCACATGGTCGCTGTGCTTGTGGGTGACAAGGATGCCGTCGCAGTCACTGACGGCAAGGCCCAGCGCCTTGAGCGCCGCCGAGGTAGTGCGCACGCCCTTGCCCATATCTACAATGAGATACCGCTGCCCGCAGCGCACCACACTGCTGTTGCCGGAGGAACCCGAATATAACGAGATGAATTCTGCCATGAAAAACCTCTGATACACTCAAAAACAGCCCGCCGCATATGCAGCAGGCTGTTTGCTTTTTATAAGTTACAGTGCCTGATCCAGTGCAGCGGGCATACGCTCCACCTTGCTGATGTCTGCACCCAGACCGCGCAGCTTTTCCACGATATTCTCGTAGCCGCGCTCGATGTGGCCGATCTCCTCGATCTCACTGGTGCCGTCTGCCATCAGCGCAGCCACCACCATGGCAGCGCCTGCACGCAGATCCAGTGCGCGCAGCGGTGCAGGGGTGAGCTTATCCACGCCCTCAAACACAGCCACCTGACCGTCCACCTGCACGTTGGCACCCATCTTGCGCAGCTCGTCCACATAGCGGAAGCGGTTATCCCCCCCGCTCTCGGTCACGGTGCTGGTGCCCTTGGCCACGCTCAGCAGCACGCCCATCAGGGGCTGCATGTCGGTGGGAAAGCCGGGATGCGGCATCGTGTTGATCTTCAGCGGCAGAATATCGCCGGTGCGGCGCACACGCACAGCATCGTCAAATTCTTCCACCTCCACGCCTGCACGGCGCAGCTTTTCGGTAATGGGTTCCAAATGCTTGGGGGTGACGTTCTTCACCAGAACATCGCCGCCGGTGGCAGCAGCAGCCACCATGTAGCTGCCAGCCTCGATCTGATCCGGGATGATGCTGTAGGTGCAGCCGTGCATCTTTTCCACGCCGCGCACCTTGATCACATCGGTGCCTGCGCCGCGGATGTTCGCACCGCACATATTCAGGAAGTTTGCCAGATCCACCACATGGGGTTCCTTGGCACAGTTTTCCAGAATGGTCTGGCCCTTGACCATTACAGCGGAGAGCATACCGTTCATGGTAGCGCCCACGCTGACCTTATCAAAGAAGATGTGTGCACCGTTCATCTCCTTGGCGCGCACGGTGATCATGCCGTAGTCCACGCTGTCCTCTGCGCCCAGAGCACTGAACACCTTCAGGTGCTGGTCAATGGGGCGGGGGCCGAGGTTGCAGCCGCCGGGCATGGCCACCTGAGCCTTGCCAAAACGGGACAGCAGTGCGCCCAGAAAGTAGTAGCTGGCGCGCATCTGGCGGGACAGGTCGTCCGGGACGTTGGTGCCGTTCAGATGGGTGGTGTCGATCTCGTAGGTGTTGCGGTTGATCATTTTGATCTGTGCGCCCAGAACGCTGAGGATCTTCAGGCTCACCGCCACATCACTGATATCCGGCAGATTCTCGATCACACAGACATCCGCTGCCAGAATGGTTGCAGGCAGGATGCCCACCGCCGCATTTTTGGCACCCGAAATGGTAACTTCGCCGTGCAGGGGCTTGCCGCCCGTAATAACAAATTTCTCCAATTTTATGATCTCCTTGTCGGAGGCCCGCAGCCGCAGGCCTGTTAAGGTTCCTGAAAGCATTTTCCATAAAAGCTGCCTGATGTGCATGGGCCATAAGGCCGTACACGTACAGCTATCTTATTATACACAACTTTCACAAAAAAGCAAAGCCCCGCTTGGTGTTGTTTTATTATTTTCTGTTTTGCCCATTTTCGCGCAGGATATTCCAAAATTTTGATTTCTTTTTCAGGTATTTTACAAAAAAACAGATACATTGCTGTTGCGCTTTCTTTACCAGATGTGGTCTTCGCACCGAGTCTCAGTGATCCAGCCCAGCTGATAGGCAGCCACCAGCTGCTTGAGGTCGTGCACACGCTCCCGCAGCACCTCGCCCTCGTCAGTGTCCTCCACGAGAATGCGATGATTTTCGGTTTCCAGAATGTTTTTCTGGGAAATGATATCCAGATTATCCTTCACCGCTTTCTCGGCACTTTCAAAGGGCTGATGGGTGCGCAGGGACATGGTGCGGCTGGAATATACCAGCGTGTAGCCCGCAATGCCGGTCTTTTCGTGGTAGGCACGGCAGAAACCGCCGTCGATCACCACCAGCCGTCCGCCGCCCTTGATGGGGCTTTCGCCGTTCTTTTCCCGCACCGGCACGTGGCCGTTGACGATGTGGCTGGCACCGGGCAGGCCAAACTCGGCCAGAATGCGGCGGCAGACGGCCTCATCGTTATACCATGTATAATAGGGGTCCTTCACCTCGGTGTGGGTGGAAGCGTCCTCTACATAGAGCCGCTCAAAGGTGGTCATGGCACTGCGGCCAAACAGCGGTGAAAGCTTGCCGCACCACAGATACCACAAAAAATCCTGTCCGCTCTGGCGGGCAGCGCTGCCTTCCGGTGCATAGTAGCCCCGGCGGGCGCGGGCATCGCAGTAGTCCATCAGTGCGCGGCCGGAGTAGCGGTGGCCCTCAAAGCGCTCCATGGCAAAGGTGCCGCGGCTGGTCATGGGCACAGCGCCATGGTAGAGCAGATTGCCGTTTTCAATGTGGTACACGCTGCCCTTTGCATAGAGAAATTCCACATGCTGCTGCAGTTTTTCGCTCTGGCGGAAGGACTGCACCAGCTTGCGCAGCACCAGCTGTTCATCCGGGTGCAGTGCGGCCGGGTCGGCGGGGTCCACCGTGGGGAACGAGGTATCCCGCAGCGGATACTCCTTTTCGCCGATCTTTACCGTGTGCTTTTCCCAGTCGATGCGGCGCAGATAATCTCGCTCCTGCATTTGGAAGTCCGGGTTGCGGTCGATGACATGGCACTCCAGCTTGAACATCAGAATGCTGATGGCCTTGTGCATCACGGCACAGCGGTGCAGCATTCCCCTGGTGTAGGGGCCGCGGGCCGCATCGGTATGAGGCATCCAGATGGAAAGATCATCATTGCCGTAGAACTGCTCGGCCATGCGCTGCAGATGGCGCAGGTTGATGCCGTAGCAGTCCTCCAGCATTCCGTGGTTATGATAAGCCAGCGTGGTCTTGAGCACCGTGCAGATGCAGATGGGGCTGCCCGCAGCGGCACCCATCCATACTACATCGTGGTTGCCCCACTGGATATCCACATTGTGGTGGTGCATGAGCAGATCGAGGATGATATCCGGGCGTGGGCCGCGGTCGAACAGGTCGCCCACGATGTGCAGCTTGTCCACTGCCAGATGCTTGATCAGCTCGCACAGCCGCACGATAAAGTGGTCGGCGCGGCCATTTTCAATGATGCTGCCCACGATCTGGCCGTAGTACAGATCCTTGTCGTGATCCTCAAAATGGGCGTGGAGCAGCTCGTCCAGAATGTAGCCGCAGCTGGCAGGCAGGCATCTGCGCACATGGTCGCGGGTATGCTTAGAGGACACCAGGCGGCAGATATCAATGAGACTCAGCAGCGTTTCGGTGTACCACTGATCCAGCGCTTCCTCGCTGGTACAGCGTGCCTTGAGCTGGGGCAGCTTTTCGTTTGGGTAATAGATCAGCGTTGCAAGCTCGGCGCGGGTATGCTTCGGCACGGTATCGCCCAGCACCTGATCTACTTTTTCGCGAATGACACCGGAAGCGGAATTCAGAATATGCACAAAAGCTTCATTCTCGCCGTGCAGGTCGCTCATGAAGTGCTCGGTACCCTTGGGCAGCTTGAGCAGTGCCTGCGTGCTGATGATCTCGCTGGCTGCCGCCGCCTGCGAAGGATAATCCCGCGAGAGCAGGGTCAGGTACTTGAGATTATCGCGGATCTCATCGGTTTCGGTGCGCATTGTCTCCTCCATCACAACGTTCTCTCCGCCGCAGTCCGCCACACGGACCTTGCAAAGATGTTGCTTTCCATATGTATTATTTTTTCCTTATCTTATAGTATAGCACGTCCGGGGCGAAAAGTGGTATACTGGGGCTGACAAACTTTCAGCAAAGGACTTTGGATATTATGCCGAAAAGCGATTTCGTCTCCGTTCCCTCTTCCTGCACCCTCTGCCCGCGCCGGTGCGGGGCCGACCGTGCTGCCGGGCGCACCGGCTTCTGCGGCGCGGGCGGCACCTTAAAAGCAGCCCGCGCTGCCCTGCACTACTGGGAGGAGCCATGCATCAGCGGCACAAAGGGCAGCGGCACGGTGTTCTTTTCCAGCTGCACCCTCAAATGCTGCTTCTGCCAGAACTATCCCATCAGCGCCGAGGGCCTTGGCAAGGAGATCAGCGTGGAACATCTGGCAGAGATTTTCCTGAATCTGCAGGAGCAGGGTGCCAACAACATCAATTTGGTCACACCCGGCCAGTGGCGGCCCTGGATCATTGCCGCGCTGGATATTGCCCGGGCTAAGGGCCTGCATCTGCCCATCGTATGCAACACCGGCGGCTACGAAACGGTGGAAAGCGTGGAAGCATGGCGCGGATACATCGACATCTGGCTGGCCGACCTGAAATACGTCTCCTCCGCCCTCTCGGCAGAGCTTTCCTCTGCACCGGACTATTTTGCGCAGGCAAAGCCCGCCATTGAAGCCATGATGGCACAGGCCGGGCACCCGGTGTTCAATGCAGAGGGCATCCTGCAAAAGGGGGTCATTCTGCGGCACCTTGCCCTGCCCGGCCATGTTGACGACAGCTTTGCGGTGCTTGACCAGATGGCCGCGTGGAACGATGCAGACCCCGGATGCTTCATCCCCAGCGTCATGAGCCAGTACACACCGTTTTACAAAGCCGCAGAGCACGGCATCGGACGGCGCATTACCACCTATGAATACCGCCGGGGGGTCAACTATGCCATGGACAAGGGACTGGCGCAGGGCTACATGCAGCAGAAGAGCAGCGCAAAGGAAGAGTATACGCCTTCTTTCGATTTGACAGGGGTATGAATTCGTCAAATCTCCCAAAAAAGGCCGATTATTTTCTCTTGCATCCCCGCGGAAGTGCTTGCAATCCCACCCGGGCCGGATTATAATGGATACAACGATGTGTTAACAGAACTCTGATGAGCTGTAAATATCAGGAGGAGCGTTATGGAACATTTTAACCCGATCCTTGGCAACGATACCACCGGCCAGAAATTCATCACCTGCGGTGAGATCATGCTGCGCCTGACCCCGCCGAACTACGAGAAGATCCGTATGGCATCCGGCTTTGAGGCCAGCTACGGCGGCAGCGAGGCCAACATTGCACTGGCACTGGCTAACCTTGGTGTGGACAGCACCTTCTTCAGCGTGGTGCCCAACAACAGTCTGGGCAAGAGCGCCGTGCGCTGGCTGCGTTCCAACGACGTGCACTGCACCCCTATGATCCTGACCGAGCCGAACGAGACTCCTTCCAACCGTCTGGGTACTTATTATCTGGAGACCGGCTACGGCATCCGCCCGTCCAAGGTCATCTATGACCGCAAGCACAGTGCCATTACTGAGTACGATTTCTCGCAGGTGGATCTGGATGCTTTGCTGGACGGCTACGACTGGCTGCACCTGAGCGGCATCACCCCGGCACTGGCACCCAACTGCCGCACCCTCATTCTGGATATGCTCAAGGTCGCCAAAAACAAGGGCCTGACCGTCAGCTTCGACGGCAATTTCCGCTCCACCCTGTGGAGCTGGGAAGAAGCCCGCGATTTCTGCACCGAGTGCCTGCCCTATGTGGATGTGCTGCTTGGCATTGAGCCGTACCACCTGTGGAAGGATGAGAGCGACCACTCCAAGGGCGACTGGAAGGACGGCGTTCCTCTGCAGCCCAGCTATGAGCAGCAGGACGAGATTTTTCAGCACTTCATCGAGCGGTATCCCAACCTCAAGTGCATTGCCCGCCATGTGCGTTATGCGCACAGCGGCAGCGAGAACAGCCTGAAGGCTTTCATGTGGTACGACGGCCACACCTTCGAGAGCAAGCTGTTCACCTTTAACATTCTGGACCGCGTGGGCGGCGGCGACGCCTTCGCCAGCGGCCTGATCTATGCCATGCTGCACAACTACAAAGCCATGGATATGATCAACTTTG
>ULRL01017536.1_pt1 | contig 11843 bp, 10 predicted proteins | sample 1955391 | NCBI WGS metagenome assembly ULRL01 (sample SAMEA4835681, study PRJEB28245) | human gut metagenome | biome: gut microbiome; material: fecal sample | place: Denmark | collected 2008
TGGAGGCCTTACAGGCCGACAAGCGGACCGGACTGAATTCTTATAATGCACCCACTGATGGTGCACCAAAGAATGCCTTACACGAAAGTGTAGGGCGTTTTTTTGTTGCTCTATTTTAAGAAGGCACGATCTGGTGCACCGTCAGGGATACTCGAACAGGGCGGCGGCACGCAAGTGCCGTAAGGAACGCCACAGTGCGGCGTTCCTTAGCCCGCGGAAGAGTCCCCGGGATGTGGCAGGTGTGGAAAGGCGAGGCGATGGGGAGAGGCAGGGCCTTGAAATAAAAAAGTGCAAGTTTGCAAGAGTGTTTATGGCAACAATAAGTTTGATGGTAGTTTGTTGCGAAATTTTTAGCATAGAGGAAAATTGGGGTAAACGGCGGGGTGAGGGCACTTCGCCTTACGGATGGGGCAGGGTTCGTTGCGGATTGTTGATGTGCGGTACAGCAGGCCGTGGCGTGGTCGGGTGACCACGCTCTACAGGGAGTTTTAATGTTGGCGGCCAATTATAAAATGATTTGTAGGGAACGGTTTTGGCCCTTCCGAAACCTATAAATAATATTCCACAAGGGAGATTCGTCCGAATGCTCCGGAACGGTCAAGACCGTTCCCTACGGATGTGGAAAAGTAGCGACAGAATTTTAAGGCAATACCGCATAATTCTAAGTGCCGATACGGCGAGCGAGGTGCGGCAGATGCCAAGCCAAAAGCGCAGATAATACTGGATGCTGCAAAGGAGAGCGCCGCCAGTGGCGGATGCAGCGAACCGAAGCAGGGGCAGCGGTCGCAGAGTGCGAGGGGCTTTTGCCCCCGAAGCACGATGCGGGTACCGCAACCCGACATTATCGAGCATTTTGGCAACGCAGATGCCGTGCCGCAGCCGCCGGAGCGGTGCTTAAGCCGCAAGGCGGGAATTGTGCGGTGTTGCCTTAAGCTAATACACAAAGCGGGTGCTCAGGCGGGCCGATGGTGAGCATCGGCCACTACAAATGGAGCACGCGTCGTGGTATATGGCAATAGTTTGCAGCAGCGCGTTATACGAACTCTTGGGCGGAGAGATTTATCTGGCTGTTTCTAGGTGCACATTTGTGCATTTTATTCTTCATATTCATCTTATTTCGCATTTTTGTGTACCTCGTCTAAAATTTTTAGAGCCAAAATGGAGCCAAATATACTCTTAAAAATATACGTTATAATAATGAACTCACATATCAAAAATACTTAGCTGTGTTTCTTTTAATGACTCAACTTTTCTAATCGTTATTTTGTCATCTTCTTGAACTTGCCCACATAGAAGAGGTGACGAAGGATCATATTTGGCAGCGTTTGTTTCTACACTTTTTGAACTATAATTTGCATAGCAATATGCACATCCATTTTTGCATGTATTATAAGTACCTATTTCAACGCTTTCAACGCATCCACATTCTTTACGCTGATTTTTGTCTTTGCCAACATTAAGTTTACATCCGATAATTTTTTCAATTAATTCTCTATCTATGCAACAATTATGAATTATACCACATTCATCCAAATCTATTTTTTCTGCACAACTTCCAATCTTAATATTATTATCCGCAGCTATCTTACTTAATTTCTCAGCAAATTCCCGCAGCTCATCATCATTTAATTCATAACTTGACAATCCATCCATATTTTTTTTGTTTTTAGGATATATATCAACAAAACTAATCACGCATTTTTCCGTGTATCCACTTAAAGCCTCAGCAATGCTTTTAAATGCCTTTAAATGATATTCTTTCGTATATCTATCAGAAAAGAATATAGGATCATATCTCCAAATCACTTTTTGCTTGCCAATTTTTTCTGACAGTTCTTGAAATACCGGAATCATTTCTGTTTTTTTATTTGGTAAATTAACCTCAACATCATTTCCATATCCAGTCAATGTGAATTGAAAATAGTAATTATAATCTTTTATCTCGTTTAACCTTTTCATCATTGGCAACGGATTCTTTGTCCAAAACACTATGCAATCTACAACATCTGGAGTAATTTTTATTTCACTTATCTGATGAGCATTCATCGGATTACGAACATATAAAAATCCTTCTTTTATTCTATTATAGAACCATTCCGAATAATAATTAGGAATATCAGTTCTTCTACTTACGCTTAATATCATCTAATTCACCCTTTCAAACATGATTACCTGATATCTAATATGTCCTACTTTTAAAATAGGCCATCTACTTAAATATTTCTTACAATTAGATTGACAATTTTCTTCTTGAATTTTATAATTCGCACATTCCACATTTAGAACAATAAGTGAGTGTGGGTACCGACAATCTATCCCCAAACCTCCCGCAGCGCCGCAATCTCCTGTTCCGCCAGAGTAGGATAGAGCGTATTGCCAAAGAGAAAATCATAGCGGTAGAGGGCAGCGCCGCAGGCACCGAGGGAGCGCAGCGTGGTGGCTTGGGTGGCGAGGGCATGGCCGGTGCACCACTCGGTGCCGGGACCGGAGGTATCGCCCTCGTCGCCGTCACCGATACGGTAAGCACCAAGGCCGAATGCCAGTTGAACGGATTCTGTGCGCGGCAGCGAGAGCCACTCGGCGGCAAGGCGGCCAAGTGACAGGGCATCGGAACCATTTTTGCGGTAGTTCAGGCCCCAGTACAGCTGCGGGATCAGATAATCACAATAGCCTGGCTTGGCCAGCCAGAGCGCGGCATCGCTGTATTGGCCGTCGCGGCAGCCGCTCAGTGTGCCCTGCGGTGAAACCCCAAACCGCACATTGAACGCATGGGCGGCGGCGTAACAGGCCCGCATTAGATCGTTTACATTTTGGCGCCGCCAATCGGCCAGCGAAAGGGTGCTGCCGCTTGCGGCATAACTGTCGGCATCAAAATCCGGGGCAGTAGTGGGGTAAAAGTAATCATCAAAATGAATGCCGTCAATGGCATAATTGGTACATAGCTCACGGATGGAATCGGCCAGATACTGCTGGACTTTGGTGCTGGCGGGGTCCAGATACAGGCCGGTTGCAGTGTGCTTGACCCAGTTGGGATGCAGCAGAGCAGGGCTTTGCGCGCAGAGCTCAGCCGGGGTTCCGTTGGCCTGCAGGCGGTAGGGGTTGATCCAGGCTTCCAGCGTAAGGCCCTGGGCATGGGCGGTTTCTACCAGCACGGCAAGCGGGTCAAAACCGGGGTCCTGCCCTTGGGTGCCGGTGCAAAGGTGGCTGAACGGAAAATACCGGCTGGGGTACAGGGCATCTCCAAAGGGCCGCACATGGGCAAAAACGGTGTTTGCCCCAAGGGAGGCAATGTTCTGCATGATGGCGGCGGCATCGGCACGGAAAGCGGATTCACTGCTGAAATCGGTATGCTGCCATTCCAGAAAGCTGACCCAGACGGCGCGAATCTCCTGCGCGGCAGCAGGGGATGGAGTGGGTGCAGCGGAAAGCACCGGGCTTGCGGATGGCTGCGGCGTGGTAGACGGCCCCAATACGGCGGGCATTATGAAAAGAAATGACATAAGGAAAAACACCCCCAAGGTTGATAAGAATATGCGCATGATACCACCCCTTTGCCGGTTTGCCATACACCCCAGCATATGCGCCGAAAACGAAAATAAGTGTTGGCAAGCGGGTAAAATTGTGATATACTAAACAGGTATCTGACATCATGAGGGCCATTAGCTCAGTTGGTCAGAGCTGGCGGCTCATAACCGCTTGGTCCCGGGTTCAAGTCCTGGATGGCCCACCAAAGAAAAGCTTCTGCCGCAAGGTGGAAGCTTTTTTTATAAAAAGGCCATCCAGGACTTGAAAGGACGGCCGAGCGAGAGCGAGGTAATGAACAGTCCAGTGGACTGTTCATTAGTCCGTGGGTGTTGGGCCCCTGGATGGCCCACCAAAGAAAAGCTTCTGCCGTAAGGTGGAAGCTTTTTTTATAAAAAGGCCATGCAGGACTTGAAAGGACGGCCGAGCGAGAGCGAGGTAATGAACAGTCCAGTGGACTGTTCATTAGTCCGTGGGTGTTGGGCCCCTGGATGGCCCACCAAAGAAAAGCTTCTGCCGTAAGGTGGAAGCTTTTTTATAGAATGGCAGACAGGGATATAAAAGCAACGACTTTGCCCCTCCCTATGAAAGCGAATGTTTGTGGCGTAGATTGCAGTTTTTTGGCGGTTATGTTACACTAAAATAATAGTGTGAAAATGGTAAGGAGAAAAAATAGATGGAAAAACAACACAGCGGCCGGAGCTCATTTTCCGGCAAACTTGGCTTTGTCCTGTCGGCAGCCGGCGCCTCGGTTGGCTTGGGCAATATCTGGCGGTTCCCATACCTGGCGGCAAAATATGGCGGTGGAATTTTTCTGCTGATTTACATTCTGCTGGCGGTCACCTTTGGCTATACAATGATTATGGCAGAGACAGCGTTGGGACGGATGACCCGGAAAAGTCCGGTTGGGGCCTTTGCAGCTTCTGGAAAGGGACGCTGGCGTGCATTTGGAGGATGGATCAACGCGGTAATTCCCATTTTGATTGTGCCGTATTATTCGGTTATTGGCGGTTGGGTTATCAAGTATCTGGTGGGGTATATTACCGGTCATGGCAGTGAGCTGGCACAGGATGGGTATTTTTCCTCTTTCATCGCCAATGGCGCTTCGGTGGAAATCGTATTCCTGCTCTTTACCCTGCTTACACTGGGCATCATTTTTGCCGGTGTTCGCAATGGTGTGGAGCGTGTTTCCCGGATGATGATGCCGGTACTGGTGGTGTTATCAGTAATTATTGCAGCTTATTCAGTAACACGGCCCGGTGCGCTGGAAGGAGTGAAGTACTTTTTAGTACCGAATCCGGCCAATTTTTCATGGATGACAGTGGTTACAGCCATGGGCCAGATGTTCTATTCTTTGTCCATCGCAATGGGTATTTTAGTAACATTCGGCTCTTACATGAAAAAAGATGTGTCCATTGAGGGATCTACCAAGAACGTTGAGATTTTTGATACGCTGATTGCAATGATGGCCGGGTTGATGATCATTCCGGCGGTGTTTTCGTTCTCTGGTGGTGACCCGGACACCCTGCAGGCCGGTCCCGCACTGATGTTTATTACGATCCCGAAAGTTTTTGAAAGCATGGAACTTGGTTCGCTGGTGGGCGTGCTGTTCTTTGTGCTGGTGCTGTTTGCAGCGGTGACAAGCTCTATTGCATTGACAGAAAGCGCAGTATCGACTTTTGAGGATGAACTGGGATGGAGCCGCAAAAAGGCTGCGGCAGTGATTGGGATTATTATGGTGCTGCTTGGAAGCTTGTCGGCGCTTGGCTATGGCCCGCTGTCGGGCGTGACCGTTATCGGGATGCAGTTCCTTGACTTTTTCGACTTCCTGACAAACTCAGTTATGATGCCCATTGCGGCCATTGCAACCTGCCTGCTGGTGACCAGCGTGATCGGCGTGGAAAAGATTGAGGAAGAGGTGACCCAGAATGGTCAACCTTTCCGCCGAAAAAAGGTTTTCAATTTTATGATCCGCACCCTTTGCCCGGTATTTGCTGCCATCATTCTGGTAAGTTCTGTGGCGAATGCCCTCGGGTGGATCTCGATGTAAAAGAATTTGATATTATCATACCATATGGGGAAATGGATTTACACCCCCTCAATATGATTTACAGGCGAAACCTTTGGCGGCCAGCGGTTGAAAAATGGTTTGAATAAAATCTCCGTGGGATCTGATATGCTCCCTATATAGCGAACAGTGAAATAAAAACACTGAAAGCTATATAGAGAGCATTTATGTGTTTTTGACCAGGGTGGATCTGAAAAGTCGAAAATATCTTCTATTTCTACAAACACAGCCGGATTATGCGTTAAAAAGCCTTGGAATCCACAAAGGATTCCTGCGGCTCTTTGCCTTACATCCTGCTTGTGTTTGCGGAATATCCGTCATTTTCTTTGTTTTCAGATACCCCTTAAGGTGTATACCAGAAAACCGCTGAACACCGCTATGCCGCTGCTGCCACACCATCACCGAAGGCAAAAACGGCGAGGGCGCGACCTACATCAAGACGGCCAGGGGCTGGCTGCACATTGCCCATGGCGTGCGCAACACTGCGGAGGGCCTGCGCTATGTGATCTACCTGTTTGTGACCGATTTGAAAGAGCCCTGGAAAGTGATTGCCGAACCGGCCGGATTTTTGATCGCGCCGCGTGGCTGGGAGCGCGCCAGCGATGTTTCCAATGTGGTATTTACCAATGGTGCTATTGCGGATGATGACGGTAAGGTGTATATTTATTATGCCGCCAGTGATACGCGCCTGCACGTTGCTTCCACGACCATTGGCCAGCTTTTGGACTTTGCATTCAAAAAAACCGCAGACCCGCTGCGCAGCCGTGACTGCGTGGCCCAGCGTGTGGCGCTGATCGAAAAAAATCAGGCATATCTCAATCAGCAAGACCGGTAATATCGTGTGCCCGTGCCCCGGCGGGGGCGTCCACCCTGGCGCAATCTGGCTGCCCATGCTGGCGCTGCTGGCTTTGCTGGTGTTGGATGTCAGCGTCGGCGCGCAGTTCCCGGTGCCGTGGGGCAAGCCGCTGACCCTGCGCGGTGCGGCTAGCTTTTGCCTGGATTTCGTCCCCCCGCCCGGAAGTTGTGGACGGCATCTGGCAGCGCCCTGAATGGCCGTGGCAAACCCCGCCCGCGTCTGATTCTGCAGGGGCTGGAGGAGACTGCAGCCTATCAGGATGAGGCAGGGAAACGGTACACCGGCTTTATGCTGCAGACCCTTGGTCTGCCTCTGACCGGCGATTACGGCCAGGTGCCCGCAAAGCTGTGGTACCTGCACAAAGTGTAATGCGCAAAAATTGTGCGTCAACATGAAAATGATTCCGCGATATGACCCTATCATTTTATAATGTGCTGTGATATAATGAGGTAAATCGACAATGTCAATTCTAAAACTGACCCCTTCCTGCAAGGATTACCTTTGGGGTGGCAGCCGCCTGCGCACCGACTTTGGCGTGCAGAGCGATTTGAACCCGCTGGCGGAAGCCTGGGTGCTTTCCTGCCATCCCGATGGCCCCAGCTATCTGCCGGACGGCACCATGTTGGCGGACTACCTGGCCGCCCACCCGGAAGCGGCGGGAACAGACTGCAAAAAGTTTGAAATGTTCCCCGTTCTGACCAAGTTCATTGACGCCAAGAATAACATTTCCATCCAGGTACACCCCTCCAACGAGTATGCGCTGGAGCACGAACACCAGTACGGCAAGACCGAGATGTGGTATGTGCTGGACTGTGAACCGGGCGCGTTCCTGTATTACGGCTTTGACCATGAAATCAGCCGGGAAGAACTGGAAGAGCGCATCCGGAACAATACCCTGACCGAGGTGCTGAACGCCGTGCCGGTGAAAAAAGGCGATTGCTTCTTTATCCCGTCCGGCACGCTGCACGCTATCTGCAAGGGTGTTGTGGTGGCTGAAGTGCAGCAGAACTCCAACGTGACCTACCGTGTGTACGATTACGGCCGCGTGGGGGCGGACGGCAAGCCGCGCGCGCTGCATGTAAAGCAGGCGCTGGAGGTAATGCGCCGTACCCCGCCGGAACAGCATGATTTCAGCCCCCATCTGGCAAAGTGCGATTACTTTACCGTGGATGTGGTGGCAGGTGGTCACACCGGCACGGCGGACGAGACGTCCTTTGTTTCGCTCCTGATTACCGAAGGGGAGGGGCGCCTGACCTGCGGCGGCGAAACGGTGCAGGCAAAAAAGGGCGACAGTTTCTTTATCACGGCGGGCAGCGGTGCCTATGCTTTAACGGGCAGCTGCAAAGCCCTGCTGACAACCGTTTGATTATTACCAAAGCAGAGTGAACAAGAACCCCGGCCTGCTGTGCAGCCGCGTATGCGGAACGCCGGCTGCGCCAAAACGGAGGCAGGGGAACCATGAACACAATAAGCTGCGTTTCTCCTTCAAATCCCTGTCCGGATGGTTCCCGGGCAGGGATTTATTGTAGTTGGAAATAAAACACAAAAAATACAATTTGTATATTTATCGAAAAACAAAACAGAATGAGGGATACGCGCGGCGAAACGATTCGTCACAATATGCAAAAAAACACCTGCATATTTGTCAAACATGTCAAAAATTGACCTTGTCCCCGGTTGGGGAGTCTGCTATACTTGTGAAGCATGAAAAAATGAGAACCGGGCTGTCTGTGCAGCCCGGGAAAGCAAAAAAAAGATAACGATAAGGTGTCTTGTTTTGCGCAGGGCGGTAGTGGGGGCACTGCCGGACAAAAGGGGAAAGCATAAATGAAACTGATATTTGAATTTGCCCGCATTGCGGCGTTCTGCTTTGCGGGGGAGGTTTGCCACCTGGTACTGCCGCTGCCCATCCCGGCCAGCGTGTACGGGCTGATGCTGCTGCTGGCGGCGCTGCGCTTTGGGGTGGTCAAACTGGAGCAGGTGCGCACGGCGGCGCTGTTTCTGACCGGCATTTTCCCGCTGCTGTTTGTTCCGGCGGCTGCGGGCGTGATGGATCTGTGGGCGGATTTACAGGCCATGCTGGTGCCGGTGCTGCTGGCCTTGATCCCCATTACCATTTTGGTCATGACGGTGTCCGGCTGCGTGACCCAGCGCCTGGCAGAGCGGAAGGAGAAAAAGCAATGATCACACAAGTTCTGGAATCTTCCGCCGTATGGGGCGTGCTGCTCACGCTGGCTGCGTTCGGCTTGGGGGTGCTCATCAACAAGCGCACCGGCAAGGCAATTTTCAACCCGCTGCTGTTGGGCACGGCGTTTGTCATCGTGGTGCTCAGCGTGTTGAAAATCCCCTATGATACATACGCCGCCAGCGCTTCGCCCATCAGCTACCTGCTGCTGCCCGCAACGGTCAGCCTGGCAGTGCCGCTGTATGAAAAATGGGATCTGCTGTGCAAAAATCTGGTAGCCATTGTGGCCGGTGTGCTGGCCGGAGTTATGGCAAGTCTGTTCAGTGTGCTGGCACTGGCCCTGCTGCTGGACCTGAACCATGAGCAGTACATCACCCTGTTGCCCAAGTCCGTTACCACTGCCATCAGCATGGATGTTTCCCGCGAGCTGGGCGGCATTGCCACCCTGACGGGCGCCATTGTGATTTTGACCGGCATTGTGGGCGCGCTGGCGGCGGAAACCGTCTGCAAGGTGTTCCGCATTACCAACCCCATTGCCAAAGGCATCGGCATTGGTACGGCGTCCCATGCCGTGGGCACCAGCAAGGCGCTGGAAATCGGCGAAGTGGAAGGCGCGATGAGCGGCCTTTCCGTTGCTGTGGCCGGTATCATGACCGCCGTGCTTTGCCCGCTGTTCTCGGAATTGATTCACTAAAAACAGAAGGCCCGCCCGCGCATTACCTGGTTTGTGGTGCGCGGACGGGCTGTTTGTATGCCGCCGGACGGCGGGAAACGGCATTTTTTGCAAGTTTTTTGCCCGGCAGCGGGGGCAGCTCTTGCCGCGCGGCGGGTTCTATACTATAATAAATAAGCTGTTTGTATGTGCAAAATACAGAGAAAAAAGCGCAGCGCCGCCCGGCAATAGAGGGCTGGAATGTGCGGGGCTGACGGAGAGAGGATCATAAAATCATGGGATTTTCGTTTGTGACAGAAATTCCTTCCCCGGATGTCATTCGGGAAAGGTTTCCCCTTGCGCCGGAACTGGCCGCCCGCAAAAAAGAGCGGGATGAAGAAATCAAAAAGATCATTACCGGCGAAAGCGACAAGCTCCTGGTCATTGTCGGCCCCTGCTCGGCGGATAACGAGGAAGCCGTTGTGGATTATGTGTCCCGTCTGGTCAAGGTGCAGGAGAAGACGAAGGACCGCCTGGTGATCGTTCCGCGCGTGTACACCAACAAGCCCCGCACCACCGGCGAGGGCTACATGGGAATGATCCACCAGCCGGACCCGGAAAAGAAGCCGGATATGCTGGAGGGAATTCTGGCCATCCGCCATATGCACATGCGCGTATTGCAGGAAACCGGCTTTTCCACTGCGGACGAGATGCTCTATCCCGAAAACCTGCGTTACCTTTCGGACATTATGTCCTATATTGCCGTGGGTGCCCGCTCGGTGGAAAACCAGTTCCACCGCCTGGTGGCCAGCGGCTGCGATGTGCCCGTGGGCCTGAAAAACCCCACCAGCGGCGATTTGACCGTTATGCTCAACTCTGTTGTGGCGGCCCAAGTGCCCCATGACTTTATCTTCCGCGGGTGGGAGGTCCAGTGCCCCGGCAACCCGCTCAGCCACACCATTCTGCGCGGCGCGGTGAACAAGCACGGCCAGACCATCCCCAACTACCATTACGAGGATCTGCGCCTGCTGTATGAGCTGTACATGAAGCGCAACCTGAAGAACCCCGCCTGCATTGTGGATACCAACCACAGCAACTCCGGCAAGCAGTATATGGAGCAAATCCGCATTGCGAAAGAGGTTCTGCACAGCCGCCGCCATTCGGACGACATCAAGAACCTGGTCAAGGGCCTGATGATCGAAAGCTATATTGAGCCGGGCAGCCAGAAGATCGGCGAGCACTGCTATGGCAAGTCCATCACGGACCCCTGCCTGGGCTGGGACGATACCGAGCGACTGCTGTACGATATCGCAGAGCTTTCTTAAGGCAACACCGCACAATTCCCGCCTTACGGCTTAAGCACCGCTCCGGCGGCTGCGGCACGGCATCTGCGTTGCCAAAATGCTCGATAATGTCGGGTTGCGGTACCCGCATCGTGCTTCGGGGGCAAAAGCCCCTCGCACTCTGCGACCGCTGCCCCTGCTTCGGTTCGCTGTTTCCGCCACGGGCGGCGCTCACCTTTGCAGCATCCAGTATTATCTGCGCTTTTGGCTTAGCATCTGCCGCACCTCGCTCGCCGTATCGGCACTTAGAATTATGCGGTATTGCCTTAAACGATAAAATTACAAATAAGGCATGCACTGCCGGAAACTGAACAGAGGTTCAGCCGGGGCGGTGCATGCCTTTTGTGTTGCGGGGGATAATCGATAAAAATCAGTACAGCATGGTGTCATCATCCACGCGGTACACATGGCCGTCTTTTTCATACACTTCAATGTAATAGTCGCCGTCCGGGGATTTTTCGGACCAGGTTTGCTGTTCAGACACAGAATTGTTCTGAGAATCCGAAGATGCAGAAGAAGCGGAAGATTCCGAATTATTTTATTCTATATTAGTGCTGGATACTGTCGGGGTCAAAGTTGCGTGCCATCAAGGCAGAGATGGCGGGCAGCGCGGCAGCAATCAGGGCTTTGTCATGGTTAGGGGCCAGGCGGGTGGCGGAATCAAACAGCATGGTGTTTTCCTGTTGCGGGGTGCTGGCGGGCCAGGTGGGAATGCCGCTGTGCTGCGGGTTTCCGGTGCGGGCAAAGGCCAGAACGGCATCGAAAATCTGCTGTTCCAGCTGCGGGGTCACGCCGGAAATGTTGGCAGAAGGCACCAGCTCAGTATTATGGAAAACAAACGGGATATCGGAACAATGCCATGGGGCGCGGCCGCCCTCAATGGTGAAATCCTGATTGAAGAAATAGCTCCACACCGGGCCGGTTTCCGCCCGGCGGCGGATATAACGCATGGTCGGCTCCCGGAACAGTACATCCAAAAACGGCAGGTCGGCGGCGCTGCGTTCGGGGTAGGCGGCGTGGAACAGCGGCAGCAGGGCAGGGGGTTGCTGCTGCAGGAACTGGACCGCCGCAGCGACCAGGTGTTTATTCGAGATACAAGATTAGACAAAGAGACAGTCTATAAGTGGTGGAATATAAAAAAATAGGTTGTATCAAATTTCATTACAGCTTTATTCCTCACGCTTTTCTCATATAAATTGATTTGCCATGTAAGACAA
>ULRL01034345.1_pt1 | contig 11706 bp, 11 predicted proteins | sample 1955391 | NCBI WGS metagenome assembly ULRL01 (sample SAMEA4835681, study PRJEB28245) | human gut metagenome | biome: gut microbiome; material: fecal sample | place: Denmark | collected 2008
GCCGCCAGTAATAGCTCCTTTTTACGCATAGCGCTTCCTCCGTTTCACGATGAAATACCCGCCGCCGACCACTGCCGCTGCGCCGAAGCTGATAGCCAATCCCGTCAGATAGTGCCGCGCCCACGAGGAGGAAGCCGGTGTTGCAGTGATTTCTTCCACCGTTTCCGGCGTGTACGGCACACGGTGTCCCCTTACCAGCAGCCGATGGGTATTGACACCAAACGGCGTACAGGTCACCAGCGTTACCAAGTCTTTTCCGCCCTCGATTTGCAGCAAACCGGTGTCCGTGGGCAGCACAGTAGCGATATTGTCTACCTGATACGCCAATGTATCGCCCAGCACATGGATGTAAAATATGTCGCCCTCTGCAAGCTGGTCAATGTCCGAAAATAGCTTAGAGCTCGCCATGCCGCTGTGGGCGGATAACACCGCGTGAGTGCTTGCACCGCCCACTGGCAGGGACATGCCCTCCACATGACCCACGGATTTTTCCAGCGTGTCGGCGCTCGTGCCGTGTTCCACTGGCAGATACACGCCGATTTTCGGAATGTCCACATAGCACATGACGCTGCCCACCGTGAGCTGCTGATCATACGCCAAGGGAGGGGCCGAAGCCCCTCCCTCTGTGATGGCCGCGCCGGACAGCATGGCGTTATACTGCTGCGCCGCCTGGCGCTGCCGCTCTAACTCGGCGGTATTCGTATCTTCAATGGCTGCGGTGTAGGCGGTTTCTATATCCGAGTGGTATTTTTCGCTCAGGAGTTCTCCCACCAGTGGGTAAAGTAGAAGCCCCAGCGCCACTGCGCCGCAAGCCGCCGCCAACAGCCAGCGCTTCACTGCTCGTTACGCTTGCGGAACTTCACCACGATGAACGCCGCCACGCCCAGCAGGGCCACGCCGCCGATGGTGAACATCCACGTGCCGTAGCCGCCGGTTTTGGGGAGGTCAAAACCGGGGTTGTTGATGACTGTCAGCGGCACGATGGCATTGCCCTCCGTCATGCTGATGTCCTTACCGTTGACGGTACCGGTGGCGGTCAGCAGCTTGGCACCGCACTGCTCACAAGCGCCGTTTTCCGAAGTCTTGATGACGATCTTGACCGCTTCCTTGAGGAGAATATAACCCTTATCCGTGGCAGTCTCGGTCAGGGAATAGGTGTCATCCTCCAACCCCTTCACCACCACATGACCCTGTGCGTTGGGAACGAAGGTGGTAGCGTCCGCTTTCTTAGCGGCGAAGCCCTTGGCGTAATACACGCCGTCCTTCTGCTCAGCAATCACATACACATCGTCGGTATCGTTGTGCAGCAGGAACTTCACGTTCTGCACCTTGCCGCCGTTGTCGCTGAAATGCTTGAGAACGTCGATGCCGTAGGTGTAGACATGGCAGCAGTCCTCCAGCGTGTCAAAATAAGTGGTGTTGGTGCGCTTCCAAGTCAGCACGACATCGTTGGGGTTGTCCTTGTCGCCCATCTGGGCGTCGGCGGTCAGTGTGGCGACGTAGGTGATGCGCATGGTGCAGTCGGAATAGCCCCGCTTCACGCTGTCGGTGTAAACGCTCTCAGACTCGTTGATCTCGCTCAGACCCGCCTCGGTCATGCGGATGGTCATGGTGTTGGCGGTATCATCGTAGGTCACGGTGAATTTGCCGGAATCCTCCGCCCAAGTGGTGATCTTATCGGTGCAGCCAGCGTCCTTGAAGAACTCGATGACTACATCCTGCTTATTGTAACGGATGCCCTTGGACATGGTATCGACGTAAGTATACTCACTCAGGCTGGTCGCCTTGGAGGTAATAGTGGGCAGGGTGCTGATGATCTGATAGTCGACCACATCACCCACTGAGGCGGTGGCGGTGTGGGCGTAACCGTCCCCAATGTCTGTCAGGCTGCCGCTGTTCTTGCCGGTGGAATTTTTGCTCTCGCGCACGGTTTTCTCCAGCGTGGGATTGCCGGTCTGGTTTTTGGGATAGACAGTCACATCATAGTTCCAGCCTGTGCCGTCCACGGTGGTCATGGGCAAGGACACGAAGAAAGGGTTGCAGGTAGAGGTGACATTCTCCGGTACTCTGGTTTCGACAACGAGGTACAGGCCCTGCCCAAGGTTTTCCGCAGAGGTGTGACCGGCAGCGTCCGTCTCGGTCATGGCCGTGCCGTTCTTGACCGCAGCTTCCAGCGCATTTTTCACCGTGGTGGCATTGGCAGCCAGCGCAGCGGCCAGCTTGCCATTCAGCACATCGCTGGTGTAGTAGTTTTTTCCGTTTTCGCTCTTGTGGGCATCCGCGGCGGTCACGCCGATGGCGGGCAGCACCGCGTCCGCGCCGTCAAAGCCGTACAGCACACCTACCCGGTGCCGACCATTCACCAGCTCATTGTTCATGGCGATGTCCGCCACTCTCAAATAGGTGAATTCCACGCCCTGCACGGCATATTTTGCCAGCTTGTCGATGACGGCGTCGTCATGCAGGCCGGTGCTGACATAGGATTCTGCGTCCCACGCGCCGTCCGCGCTGGCCGTGGTGATATCGTACTTGTAGATGTTCAGGGACGCTCTCTTGCCGGTGTTGATGGTAGGCTCTGCGGCAAATGCCGTGGTCATGAGGCCGATGGCCATAAGTGCCGCCAGCAGCAGCGATACTATGCGATGGTTCTTTTTCATGTTCAGTTGTTCTCCTTCCTGATATTAGATTTTTTGCAAAAATAAACACCCATGCAGAGCATGAGTGCCGCAAGCAGGAAATATGTTGTGAATCCCGTGCCGCCTGTGAATGGCAGCTCAAATCCTGCATTGTTGCAGAGGGTGATGGTGATGTCCGCTGCATCCGCCGTCAGCATGCCCACCTCCACCGGCTCAGGCAGCAGGGTATATCCGACGGGTGCTTTCGCCTCGGTAATGCGATACTGTACGCCGGTCTTGAGATTTTCCCACTGGGCAAGTCCATCTGCACCGGTGGTGACACTGCCGACTTCCGTCCATGACTGTCCGTCCGCAGAGGTTTCCAGCAGCAATTCCGCCCCGGCGAGAGCCTCGCCTGCGGCATCTACCTTACGAACGGAAATGCTGCCCACCTTGTTGACTTTGAACTGGATATACGCCCACACGGGATCGGGCAGGGTGGTCAGCGCGGCACACGACTGGAAGTCGCTGCCGTTGCTTGGCTCCAGCAGCACGGCCTCTGTGCCGTCCACATCCAGGGAATAGCCTTTTTCGCTGCTGACATAGCCGTCCAGCTTTTCGGCGGCCTCCTTGGTGGCGGTCACTGTCAATGTGTTGCCTTCCTGGCGGATGGTCACGCCGCCGATGTTGCAGCCAAAGGAATACTGCGACAGCACGCCGTTGGTGTCGGTGACCGTTCCTGTGTACCGGCTGCCGTCCCAGTCCAGCTCGATGGCATTGCTTTCGCTCAACTGGTTTCGGTACCGCACCGCAAAGCTGGGGAGCTTACCGTGCTGCATCATGCGGTCAATGATGGTGTCATAGGCTTTTCCTACGCCCGCGTCCACATAGCGGAACATCCGATGGCAGGTGGTGTCGTGCAGCGTGTAGAGGTAGGGGGGGCTGCGGTAGCCGCAGACAAATTCCCAGATAATGGCTTGGGTCGCCAACTGCGCATAATCGGGATTCATATCAAATGTATAGCTGCCGCCGTGGCCGTAGGCCAGTGCCAAGGTCACCGCATAACGCTGATTCCAGCTTAGAGCGCTCCAGGACACGGATGAGTAGCCCAAGGCAGACCCCGAGGAGGCTGCGGCAGGCTCCATGCAGTAGGCAGGCACCGTCTTGCCGGTATCACTCCTTGTAAAGTATTTCAGCTTCGTGCTGATGAATGGACCCCACTGGGGCACATTGGATTTGTCCTCATAGTAGTGATAATCTCTGCCGCCCGAGATGGTGCCGGAGATGGTTTCGGCGTGAGCTGTCACAGCGGACAGCCCCATGAGTGCCGCCAGCAGGCACACCAGCGTCAGCAGCTTGGGAATGGTTTTCTTCATAATATCCTTTCTCCCAACGCAAAAGCCGGCAGCTCACGCTGTCGGCCTTCTGTTGGGTATTCGATTTTATCCGTACAGCACCACCACGATGTACTCGTCCGATGCTGCGCTATAGCGCACGGTGCAGTTGAACCGTGCATAGGCTCTGACGGCATTCGCGCCGTCCATGGCTGCCGAATTCTGGAAGGTGGCGTCCACATTGCCCCGCACCGCGCGGTTTAGTGCCTCCCGTCCGCCGTTGGCTGCCAGCCACGCCACGCTGTCTGCCGTGCCGGGGAAGTAGCTGGCATTCTCCGCAGTCAGGTCGGTGTCGATGGTCACGCCGTACTGCGCCTTCGCATACTCGTTGCCCACCCGCACGGCCTCCGCGATGGAGTAGATGTTCCCGCTGGCCGCAGACGGCGCAGGGTCAGGCTCGGGTGTCGGCGTAGGAGCAGGTTCGGGGGTGGGAGCCGACGGGGGAGTTGCTGTAGGCTCTTTCTTAGATGTTGCCGGCAGCTCAGGTACAACAGGCTGCACCGTTTTGCCGGATGTGGGCTGCTTTTTTGCCGCCTTATCAGCAGAAGCATCCTCTTGCGGTGTGGACTTTGATGACTCCACAACGGCATCTGTTTCGGTAGCCTTACCCTCTGCCGGCAGCAACGGCGTATCCGCCGCTTCTGCCGCATTGTCGGTTCCCCGAACTTGAGGCAATTCTGCCGGTGCAGAGTCAGGTGTCTGTGTTTTGCTTTGCACTTGTGCTGCACAGCCCACCAAGAATATCGCACATAGCGTCAATGTCACGCAGAAAGCGGTTCGTTTCATAGCAGCATCATCCCTTCGTACTAAGATGATACCATTATGCGGATACAAGGGTTTGCTGTCAAATTTTTGCTTATCTCTGTTCGTGCTCCTGGTCGGCAATGGTTTTGGCCTGCCGTACCATCTGTTCGGACACTTTCTTCAGCTCCTGCATCTTTGCTCGGACGGATGGCTTTTTCTCAGATGCCATCTCGGTAGAGATTCTGGCACCATTCCCGCGCTCCTTGGAGCTGTTCTCGGACGGAGCGCGGGCGCTTGCTTTTTTTGCGGCGTCCTCCCGTACTGGCGCGGGATAGCCCATCCGTTCAAAGATACGGTTGATCTGCTTGGCATCCTTGGCCTTGGCCATGATCTCCACTGTGCCGGTTTTCTCCACCTTATTGATAACGGGATAGAACAGCACCCCGTAGCGCTTGCTCTCCATCTGAAAGCCTTTCAGATCCTCCTGCTTGACGGAGAAAATAGTCAACTCCTCGCCGTCCTGGATCAGCCGCTTCAGCCCCGTCTTGCCGGACAGCTTTGGGTTGTCCTTGGCAATGGCAATCAGCAGAGCTGCCAAATTTTTCGCGCCCAAGCCCGCCAGTTTAACGGCACTCTCCGTAATTTGGATACCCTCTTTTACCACCAATTCGGCAGTTTCACCGCTGGTATTCATGGCGTTTTTCCTCCTTTTTGACTTGCTTTTGCCGCATGGCTTCCGCCTGCTCTACTTGTTGGGATATATGCGGTACATCCGCCAATATCCCGTGGCACAGGGTCAATTCCCTGCGTTTCTCCCGCAGGGAGGCAGTCTGCCGGTCAATCTCAGCGCTGCACCGCGCTTTGCCTTCCTCATCCGCTGCTCGCCTCCTTTCCTGATAGAGTGGTTTTCGCTGTATGACGCCTGCTTCAATCTCGCGCTCCAGTTCGCCGGTACGGTTGGCCAGTTCCTCCGCCGTGGTGATATGATTTGACCACAGGTAAAGAAACTGCCGCTCGTACCGTTCCAGCTGAACGATCTCCTGCCGCATGGAAAAAGGGACACGCTGGAATCGGGTCTTTTTTCGTGTCCCTCGCAGCAGATACAGATACCGAAGATAAAGAGCCTGAAAGCCTGTGATTTTTCGTTTCGGCACGGTTGGGTGCTTGCCCTTGATTCGGTAACGCCTGCCTTTACACTTTGTGACAGGGGCAGGCAGTACCGCGCCTTCACGCCGGGCGGCCAGTCGGATGCGGATGTCCTGCTCCGTATACCCGTCACCAAGCCTATCCAGCCGGATCGCTCGTTTGCCGCCCGGCGGCAGCACGGTCACATATTTGCGGTTTGGCTGGTTCTGCACCACATAACCAAGCCGCCGCAGGAGCATCAGAAATATGTCAAAGGTGTAGGCGTTCTCGATCACGCGGTCAATATCAGCGCGGATGATGCTGCGGATGGTGGGCTTACCCGTGTTTTCCGCTTTCCATTCGGCATAGTGCTTTCCTTTGCCCTGCGGCGCGATGACGGATAGCCCATTCTCTCGGCACAGCGCATCGGATGCGCCTCGCACATCAAAATAGTAGCTGCCGGGGCTGCTGTGATATTTTCTGCCGTCCACAAAGGATACGGAATTCACTACAATGTGATTGTGCAGATGGGCTTTGTCCAAGTGTGTTCCGATGACCGCCTCATACTGACCGCCAAAGAGCTTTTTGGCAAAAGCCATGCCGATACGGTGCGCCTGCTCCGGCGTCACCTCTCCGGGTGCAAAGGACTGGATGAAGTGATACCCTACCACACCGCCCGCTTTTCCGAAGCAACGCTTTGTCTCCTGCATCTCGGCATAAGCTGTTTCACAGCTCTCACAATTAATGGCAGACGCAAAGAAATGCTGCTTTGTTTTCTCTGAATTTACAGCGTAAGTAATGCCAGCGTCCAGCGTGGTCTTTTCGCCGTTGATGGCGTAATTCACGCGCTTATCCAGCCGGTCGCGGATGGCGATGATCTTAACAATGGCCATATCAAAGGCGTTTCATCGTCCGCCAAAGCAGACCCTGCATTGCCTTAATGCGGTCGATGTCCTCCATGCGGACAAATCCGCGGGCATTGGCCACCTTGGCGATCTGATTGATATTGACCGCCATGCCGGAAAGCTGGCGCAGCAGCTCCGGCAGTTCGTCGGGCGGACGGGGGCGCAGCTCCGCCCCTGCAATCAGCCTGCGGAGTACCGGCTCCATTTTTAGGCCGGTATCTGCGGAGAGCTGCTTCAAGTGTGCGTATTCTGCGCTGTCCAACCGCAGGGAAATTCGCTTTGCAATTTCTCTCATGAGTTTCCTCCTCGTTTTTAATGGGGGTCTTAGGGGGCTTGCCCCTTAACAAGCGCGTTTTGCTGTCAAAATGCTATGCTTGCCGGGACAGCGGCGCTATGCACCGCGTCCCGCGTTACTGCGCCGAAAAAAGAAATCAGCGGACTGCGCCGTGCCGGGCGCAGTGCCGATACTGCAGCAGGTCATTGTAGTCTTTGCCCCGCAATGGCGGCTTGTCGATGACCTCATACCCTGCCAGCAGCTCCTGCAATGCCGCTGCCGCCACCCGTCCCGGTTCGTCATTGTCCAGACACAGCACAATGCGGGATATATGGGGTGCAGCTTTCAAATACTGCGTAAGTGCCGGCGGCAATCGTTGCAGTCCCTTACCGGAAATGCCGCCCAGCGCCAGTGTATTTGCCTTGCGCCAGTCCGAGCCCTGTTGCTTCAGCAATGTCAGATAGGATAGTGCATCAATGGCTCCTTCAAAAACGCACAGGGTCGATCCGTTGCTCGGTGCCAAGGGTACAGCAAAGGTAAATTGCTTGTCGCTGCCTGCTACTTCACCGACAAACCGCTTTTCCCGCTGCGTTCCCCGCAGCATGGCATAGGCAGGCTTCCCCTCTGCAAAGCCAACAAATATGCAGTTATGGCGGACAGCATCCTCATAGAGCTGCCCGTGCTTGATGCAGTGGTTGATGATCTCGGCGTCAATGCCGCGGCTGCGTAAATATGCAAAAACACGCCGATTATCGGCGTGTTTGGGCGGCAGCGTAAATTCAGTTTTCGGATACAGTACGGCTGGCTTTGGCGGAGGCGGTATGCAGGGCGATTCTCCGAGGATGCGCTGCACAGCCTCCGGAAGCCATAAGCCCTCTACCGCGGTCAGATAGTCCAGAGCATTTCTTCCACCGATCCCACGCGACCACCAAAACCATTTCCCGTTGGAAATTTTCAAAGAGTCATGGGTGCGGGTGGCGTAGGTGCTGCCACTGATATGCACCAGCTCCTGCGGCTCGAAGCAACGCAGGTAGGTCAGCAGATCCACCTCCCGTGCAGCAGTAAGCTGCTCCTTGGATACATAGGGCATGGTTGTTCACCTCCATGTAAGAGAAAAGCCGCCTGCATTTCTACAAACGGCTCTTGATAATATAATTGGCCTTATTGGTTGCTCTTTTTCAGCAATTTTTGCTCGGCACTTTCCAATGCGGCAATATAGTCCTTTTCCCCTCTGGACAATTCGGCGGACTGAAGTTCCTTATATTTTCGATATTCTTCCTTAGCTTTCTTCTCTGCCGTGGCCGCGCTGATTTTTCCTGCATGAGTCAGGATCTCGTGCTTGGAGAGCTTGAGAAAGCCGTCCAGTGTGTCGATCCAGTCAGACATATACATGGGTATGCGGCGTCGTGCCTGCATCTCTGCAAGATCAAGGTAAGCCGATACAATGTCATTGAGTGCCAGCAGCTCGTCTTCCGTACAATAGTTTTTAGCAATGAGGGCATCGCTCTGTGTCGGATGATTTCCGGAAAATGAGTGCAGCCCCATATTGGGTTTACTACTATCCACACTGTAAAAAATCTTTTCTGCGGCTGTCTGACCATGAGCAGCCCAGTGCATTTTATTCTGGACGGTCTTGAAGAAAAGGACGGAGGATTCTGTCCTCGGGTCATAATCCACACTGGTGGCATAAATGTCCAGCACTTTGCGCCAGAACACCTTTTCAGAGGATCGGATATCGCGGATACGATCCATCAGTTCATCAAAATAGTTGCCGCCGCCAGCTTGCTTCAGCAGCTCATCGTTCATGGCAAAGCCCTTAATGAGGTATTCTTTGAGTACGGAGTTGGCCCAAATACGGAATTGAGTGCCACGGAGCGATTTCACACGATAGCCCACGGAGATGATAACATCTAAGCTGTAGTACGCAACTGGCTTATCTGAATTTGCAATGTGAATATTTTTCACATTGCTTTTTTCATCCACCTCACCCTCGGCAAATACATTTTTGATATGTTTCGTAATGCCGCTGCGCTCTCGTTGGAACAGCTCCGCCATCTGTGCCTGTGTCAGCCAAACGGTTTCGTTTTCCATACGAACATCGATTTTTGTCAGGCCATCCTCCGTCTGATACATAATGATCTCCGTCTGTTCAGGGTGGATGTCGTTTCCGCTGGTCACCCAATTACTCATGTGCCGATTCCTCCCATTCGTTGCCGCAAATGTTTCCTGCGCGTACAGCAGTGTCTGCTTTAGGCCGAGTACATCTAATTTCATTATATCACCTCACCTCTTACGGTGCAATGAAAATCCCTCATCTCTCCAGTTGTGCCCGCTTATCCGCCCCCTCTCGCTCCGGTCTGCGTTCCGGCTCGGCCAGTTTCGCCATGGCGGCATCGACCACGCAGGAATGGCTGTCCACCGCATAGACTCCCACATGGCCGCCCATTTGCTCTTGCAGCGCCGTGAACCGGCCTGCCGCCTGCTGTGCCGGGAGTCCAAACCGCTCGTCCCCAATGCGCTGCGCCATCCTTTCGTACAGCTTGATTTTCAATTCTTCTTTTGTCATATTCACCTGTTTGTTCACCTTACCCTTCCCGTCCGCATTCGATGGGCATAGTTCTGCACGCTATACCGGCGCATATAGTCATTTTCCGTGGGCACGGCGCTGTCCAGATCGATGCCCTCCAACCGAACATCCCCCGGTTCCAGCACCTCCTCTACCGGGATCATGCGGATTCTCGCCCGACAGTGCAGTGCATCGCCGAACACGCCGCCTACACTGTGAAAGCCTCTGTCACCGCACACCCACAGCACCTTTGACCCTGCAGGCACATCCCCGAAGGGCTGCTTGAGTATCGCCACAGAGCACGGCTCTGCGCCGGCCACCCTATAGTACCCGGCGCTTTCCGCCCGCTCGTATGCGCGGATCAGCTTATCAAATTTTCGCTGCGGCTCCATATAAAACCAGCTCTCCTGATACTCCATATCGACCTACCTTTCCAAATCCGTTGTTTTTCTTGCCGGCGGCTGCTCACAAGCCTCCGGTGCTTCTGCATCCGCCACGATCTCCGGCTCACGCTTGTCGATGTTCAGCAATGCGTTTAGCTCCTCCAATCGCAGCAGCTTTGCCTTCAATTCTTCCTCTCGGGGGAAGGGCTTCAGCACCTCCGCTTTTGCCGTTTTCAGTTGGGAGTGCAGCTCGCTCAGCTTTTCTCGGCAAGCCTGCTCCTTTACCGGCAGACTTTCCAGCAGATTGTCCATGCGTTGGATATTGCCGAATACATCCGTACCCAGCGTCACCACATGGCGCAGCTGTCCGATCATGGCCAGCCGGTACTCCTGTGAAAAGCTGTCAAAGGACAGCTCCAGCGTCAGGCCGCGGTAAAGGCCGATCTGCATCGGCTCCGGCGTCAGCATATTCTGGCAGAGTGTCAGCAGCTCCGTGCCTGCTGCCTTTTTCTCGGCATAGACCTTACCCGCCAGCGTCATGGGGGAGAATCCGTCCGCGTTAGGCGCGGTGTGCGCCTTGACCGTGGCAATATCTGCGCCGTATCCGGCAAGCCTTTCCTGTGTTTCCGCGATGGACTTGGGAAAGGTTTTGCTGATGGCGTCCTCCAGCGCATACCGCTGGCTGAGATGATTGCCTTTCAGCAGTTTCAGCTTAGATATCTCAATGTCCAGATCCATCTTTTCCTTGATGAGCGGATTACCACTGGCCAGTGCTTTGATCTCCGCATAGGAGAGTGCCTGCTCATCCACATCCTCGGCGGAACGCACTGGGCTCTTGCTGGTCATGATCTGCGCGATGAATTTCTGCTTCCGCTCCACCAGCTGGTAGAGATAGGCATCGAAGGTGCCCTCGGTGACATAGCTGTAAATGTCCACCTCAGCATTTTCGTTGCCCTGCCGGATGATGCGTCCCTCCCGCTGTTGGAGATCTGCCGGACGCCACGGGCAGTCCAAATGGTGCAATGCCACCAGCTTCTGCTGGCAGTTGGTGCCTGCACCCATACGCTGGGTGCTGCCCAGCAGCACACGCACCTGACCGGCGCGCACCTTGGCGAACAGGTCTTTTTTCTGCGTCTCCGTCTTGGCGTCGTGGATATAGGCGATCTCATTTTCCGGCACGCCCATCGCTACCAGCTTACTGCGGATGTCGTCATAGACGCTGAAAACACCGTCGCCCTTGGGCGTGGACAGGTCACAGAAGATCATCTGCGTGGAGTGCTTTTCCGCCGTGCGCCGCCAGATGTCAAATACTGTCTCCGCGCACTTAACCGCCTTGCTCTCCGGGTCGGCGGGCAGCATGGGATTGATGAGCCGCTGGTCTAATGCCAGCTTCCGGCCATCGTTGGTGATCAGCAGCATGTTGTCCACGCTGCTGTCCACCTGCTTGTTGCGTACCTGCTCGGCCCGCTCCGTCAGTGACGCCACCATCTCCTTTTGATGCTCGGACGGCTTCAGGGCGATATTGTGGTAATTCGCCTCCGGCACGGGCAGGTTGAGCATATCCGCCGTTTGGATGTCCGCCACATTTTTGAATACGGAGATCAGCTCCGGCAGGTTGTTGAACTTGGAAAAGCAAGTCTTGGCGCGGTAACCCGTCCCCTCGGGAACGAGTTTGTCAAGATGATTTTTGTAAGTTTTCT
>ULRL01012691.1_pt1 | contig 11669 bp, 13 predicted proteins | sample 1955391 | NCBI WGS metagenome assembly ULRL01 (sample SAMEA4835681, study PRJEB28245) | human gut metagenome | biome: gut microbiome; material: fecal sample | place: Denmark | collected 2008
ATCACTGATCTGGTCCATGACATAGAGGGTGTCGCCGCCGTCGGTATAGACCGGTTCGTAGAGACTCATGGGGTTCTGCATGGCATCTAAGGCATAGACGATGTCTTCCTTGGAGATACCCACCTCCGCGGCGATCTCTTCCACGGTAGGCTCCTTCAGATTTTTTCTCGTCAGTGTATCTCTGGCGTAGATTGCCTTATAGGCGGTATCCTTCAGAGAGCGTGATACGCGAATGCTGTTGTTATCCCGTAAGAATCTGCGGATCTCCCCGATGATCATGGGAACCGCATAGGTAGAGAACTTCACACCCAGAGTAGCGTCGAAATTGTCGATGGCTTTGATGAGACCGATGCATCCGATCTGGAACAGATCATCCACATTCTCCGCACTGCTTGAAAAACGTTTGATCACACTTAGGACCAGACGTAAATTCCCTTCGATATAGGTCTCTCGGGCAGCGGTATCTCCTTCGCGGATCTTCGCAAATAAAGCATCCTTGTCTGCCGCCTTTAACAAAGGCAGTTTTGCTGTATTGACACCGCAGATTTCCACTTTTCCCTGTACCATAGAGACCTCCCGATTACTGAATTTTGTGATAACAACAGTATTCACAGGACTGTGGGAGGATATACTTTGCCGGTAGAATTTCCAGTATTTGCCGAACAAACGGATGGGAGAGGCATATATTATATATATAGAAAGAAAGCAGGAGTACGCATATGCTTTTTTCCGAATTAAAATGCAAAGATGTGATCAATGTCAGAGACTGTAAAAAGCTGGGGCATGTCTGTGATCTGGAGTTCGATGAGTGCAGCGGATGCATCTGTAAGATCATGGTGCCGGGTGGAAACCAGTGGCTGGGATTCCTGCGCTGTGAGCCCAATATTGTCATTCCTTACAAGGACATCCGGCAGATCGGTCCGGACATAATTTTAGTTGACATTAACTGCTGATTCTCTTATAATATCCGTATAAATAACACGTGGTTTTTAAGAGGAGGATGCCTATGAAATGTCCGTTCTGCAGCCATGAAAATACCAGAGTGATCGATTCGAGACCGGCGGAAGATAACAATTCCATTCGCCGTCGCCGTGTGTGTGATGAATGCGGCAAGCGATTCACCACTTACGAAAAGATCGAAACGATTCCGTTGATCATTATTAAAAAGGACAATAACAGAGAGGCCTATGACCGTGCCAAGATCGAAGCAGGAGTACTCAGGGCCTGCCATAAACGTCCGGTCAGCGCACAACAGATCACGACGTTGGTGGACGAGGTGGAGAACGAGATCTTCAACCGGGAGGAACGTGAGATCCCCAGCGGAACCATCGGTGAACTTGTGATGAACAAGCTGAAGGATCTGGATGCGGTAGCTTATGTAAGATTTGCTTCCGTATATCGGGAGTTCAAGGACGTGAACACCTTTATGGATGAATTAAAGAGCGTCCTGAATGACAAGAATCACAATTGATTTCCGGAAGACTTAAGTTTTCGTAAAAACAGTCGATATTATAACTGATAATACGGCCAGATAAAGATAGAATTTCGCATGGCATGTGCGATAATGAAAAAGGATAAGCAGGACGATTTCGGCTACATCGGCAGAGACAGCGATATTCGTTCCCAGGATGTGGAGAAGGCGATCTCCGATATGCGTAAGGATCAGATCTTACAGCAGTACCAGTACTTTGTGGGAAGCAAGACGGTATTTACAGAATAAGATGAATAAGATTACCGGGAAACAGATACCTCCGCCAATCCGGCGCAAGCCGGATGACGGAGGCTTTTTTTAATTTTTTCGGAAGAAGCGATACAAACAAAAAAAATAGATTCCGGCAAGTACCAGCTGGCTGACCAGAATCCCCCACAGATATCCCTGCATACCGATCACGGGAATGGCAAAAAATACGAACAACAGCCGGATCAGAAGACAGACCACGTTGGAGGCAAAGATCCGCCCCGCCATACCGAGACCCTGCAAAATGCTGGAGAGAGTGGTATCCAGATACAGAAAAGGACAGATGAAGCCCAGAGTCACGATAAAATGACCGGCAAGCTCACTGTGGAACAGTTCCTCTCCCATCCAGTCACCCAGAAACAGAAAAACGCACAGACAGCAGGCACCCATAAGACTGCAATATTTTACGGTGCGCAGTGTGTCACATAAGACGGCTCCACGGTCTCCTTTGGCATGATTTTCGGAGATGGTGGGAAGGAGAAGCACCGCCACGGAGCCGGTAAGGGCATTAGGGAAAAAGATCATGGGCATGGCCATGCCGGTAAGGACGCCGTATACACTTAAGGCTGTGGTGGTATCATAACCATAGAGCAGAAGCTTCTGGGGAATGGAGACGGCTTCGATACTCTGTAAAAAGTTCAGAACGATACGGTTAGCGGTCAGAGGCAGTGCCATACCAAGCAGATCCCGGTAGACCGGAACGGAAGGACAGATATTTCGCAGGGAAAAAGTACTACTGCCCGGATACAGATGTATATACAGGCAGACCAGAGAGATCAGCATGGAGAAGATCTCGCCCACGGTGAGACCAAGAACTGCGGCATTGATGGAGGGAGTACGACCCTCTGCCAGATCGGCTCCGGTGACGAGAAAGACGCAGCTGACTCTTGCAAGCTGTTCTAAAAGCTGTGTAAGAGCGGGCACGGAAGCTTTCTTTTTCCCATAGAAATAACCGTTGATGCAGGCGTGCAGCGCGGCAAAGGGGACAGAGAAGGACAGGATCCGCAGCATGGGTACGGTACGTGGGTCTTTTAACAAAAAAATACCGATAGGATCCGAAGAGAAAAACAAAATGGCATTTGTTACAAGAGACAGGGGTAAGGTGATACTGATCCCGGCCAGCAGCGGCTTTAAATTCCCGGAAGGGTGCTTGGCGCTATCCGCTGCCACATATTTCGAGATGGCGGTCTGGTAACCTGCGGCAGTCAGGGAAAAGGAAAGAGACAGCGCCGGACTGAGCAGCTGATAGATGCCCATTCCCTCTTCGCCGAAGAGCCTGGACAGATAGATACGGTAGAAAAATCCAATGACACGGGTGATGAGGCCGGTTGCAGTCAGAATCATAGTACCGAAGATCAGGGGATGACGTTTGGCTTGTTTCATAAGCGGATTTTTGCCCCTTTTTGGCTTAAAAGATCTTGCAAAAGTATATTCCGATGACCTTGTTGACAGAACAGTAAAGTGAATGCTATCATGAATAGCAGTAAAATGTGCATGATTAGTTACAAGATATGCAGAAATGAGGCAATATGATATATTTAGATAATGCAGCGACTACGAAAACAGCACCGGAGGTCGTAGATGCGATGCTCCCGTATTTCAGTGAATATTACGGCAATGCCAGCACCATCTACGGTTTAGGCGCCGAAAGTAAAAAGGCTATGGATCATGCCCGCCAGACCATCGCGGACAGCCTGGGAGCGAAGCCGGAAGAGATCTATTTTACCGCCGGCGGTTCTGAGTCCGACAACTGGGCATTAAAAGCCACCGCAGAAGCTTATGCTTCCAAGGGAAAACATATTATTACCACGAAGATCGAGCATCATGCCATTCTCCATACCTGTGAGTATCTGGAGAAGAGAGGCTTTGAGATCACCTATCTGAATGTGGACAGAGACGGACTGATCAGCTTGGACGAGCTGAAAGCAGCCATCCGCCCCGATACCATTCTGATCAGCGTGATGTTTGCCAACAACGAGATCGGTACTATCGAGCCCATCGCCGAGATCGGAGAGATCGCGAAGGAGCACGGCGTATTGTTTCATACCGATGCGGTACAGGCGTATGCACAGGTTCCCATCAATGTAGATGAGATGCATATTGACATGCTCAGTGCCAGCGGTCATAAATTAAACGGCCCCAAGGGCATCGGCTTTTTATATATCCGTAAAGGCGTAAAGATCCGTTCTTTTGTACACGGCGGAGCGCAGGAGAGAAGCCGCAGAGCCGGTACGGAGAACATCCCCGGCATCGTGGGACTGGGGGCAGCCGTAGAGCGTGCCATGCGTATCATGGACAGTAAGACCCAGAGGGAGATTGAACTGCGTGATTATCTGATCGGACGTCTGGAGAGCGAGATCCCTCATTGCTGGCTGAATGGTCACCGCACGAAGAGACTTCCGAATAATATCAATTTCTCCTTCCTGTTTATCGAGGGAGAATCCATGCTGATCATGCTGGATATGAAGGGAATCTGTGCTTCCAGCGGCTCCGCATGCACTTCCGGATCCTTAGATCCTTCCCATGTGCTGTTAGCCATCGGTTTAAAGCATGAGGAAGCCCACGGTTCCTTACGTCTGACATTGTCTGAGGACAGCACGAAGGAAGAGATGGATATCGTAGCGGAAGAAGTGAAGAAAATCGTACAGAGACTGCGGGATATGTCTCCTTTATATGAAGATTTTCTGAAAACTCAGAAGAACAACTAAGTAAGAAAGAAGTAAGAAAGAAGAGGATAACAGATACATGTACAGTGAAAAGGTAATGGATCACTTTCAGAATCCCAGAAATGTCGGGGAGATCGAGGATGCCAGCGGCGTAGGTACCGTGGGTAACGCCAAGTGTGGAGATATTATGAGAATGTTCCTGGACATTGACGAGAACGGGATCATCAGAGAGGCAAAGTTCAAGACTTTCGGTTGCGGCGCTGCCGTAGCTACCAGCTCCATGGCTACCGAACTGGTAAAGGGCAAGACCATCCAGGAAGCTTTGCAGGTAACGAACAAGGCAGTAATGGAGGCTCTGGACGGACTGCCTCCCGTAAAGGTACACTGCTCACTTTTGGCAGAGGAAGCCATCCATGCAGCTCTGTGGGATTATGCGGAGAAGAACCACATCACCATCGAAGGCCTGCAGAAGCCCAAGAACGATATCAGTGAGGGCGAAGAAGAGGAAGACTATTAAGATCTATGAAGAAAAAAGTAGTGGTTGGCATGTCCGGAGGCGTGGATTCCTCCGTGGCAGCCATGTTATTAAAAAAACAGGGCTATGATGTGATCGGGGTCACCATGCAGATCTGGCAGGACGAGGAGGAAGCAGCCAAGGAAGCTAATGGCGGATGCTGTGGACTGTCTGCGGTGGATGATGCCAGAAGAGTGGCACAGAGACTGGAGATTCCCTATTATGTCATGAACTTTAAAAAAGAGTTCAAGTGTCATGTCATGGATTATTTTGTGGACGAGTATTTAAGAGGGCATACACCCAATCCCTGCATCGCCTGCAACCGCTACGTGAAGTGGGAATCCCTGTTACAGAGGAGCTTAGAGATCGGTGCGGATTATATTGCCACGGGACATTATGCGCGGATCGACAGACTGCCTAACGGTCGTTTCGCTATCCGCAATTCCGTTACGGCGGCGAAGGACCAGACCTATGCGCTGTATAATCTGACCCAGGATCAGCTTTCCCATACCCTGATGCCGGTGGGAGAATACACCAAGGACGAGATCCGTGTCCTGGCAGAGGAGGCGGGACTTCCGGTGGCACATAAGCCGGACAGTCAGGAGATCTGCTTTGTGCCGGATAATGATTATGCCTCCTTTATTGATAGAGAAGCCGGAGAAAAGGTGCCGGGACCGGGCAATTTTGTCACGGAGGACGGCAGGATACTGGGGCATCATAAGGGGATTACCCATTATACCTTAGGACAGCGCAGAGGATTGGATCTCCCCATGGGAGAGAGGGTGTTTGTTACAGCTATCCGCCCCGGGACCAATGAGGTGGTGATCGGTTCCAATCAGGAACTTTTCACGGACAAAGTATTGTGTGAAAATGTGAATTATATGGCAGTGGAGGATATCACAGAACCCGTCAGAGTCCTGGCGAAGATTCGCTATAATCATAAGGGCGAGCATGGAACGCTTACAAAACAACCGGATGGCAGAGTACTCTGTACCTTCGATGCACCGGTGCGTGCCGCTACTCCGGGACAGGCTATGGTGTTCTATCAGGGCGAGCATGTACTGGGCGGCGGGACCATTGTCCTGTAGGAAAACAGGGATCACTATTTTATAATAGTGGTCCTACATTTTTATCGCGACACGTAACAACAACAGCGGGGGTGTGCATATAATGGAAGAAAGCATTTATAATTCACAGGAGAGACTATGGATTATCGATTTTCGTTTCAGAGACCTATGAGAAGAAACAGCTTCTGTTCCATGAAGGGAACGATCGTGGATCTGGTGCCGGCAGGACAGGGTGGCCGCAGAGCTGACGGATGTCTGTTATTTGCCGCTATCGAGGATACGGATGGCAATACGGTGAACTTTTTTATCAACCCCGATACCTATGTGGTGGACTTTACCACACTGTCTGTGGGAATGATGGCAACCTTCTGGTATCGCAACGATGCGCCCATGCCCCTGATCTATCCGCCTCAGTATACGGCGGTGGTAGTGGCTGAAGAGAGAAGCGACCGGTATGTGGATGTGAGCTATTATAACAATTCCCTGGTCAATGAGGAACAGACATTGCAGCTGAATCTGGACGGTACAGTGGATGTGCGTACTGTGAACAACCAGTATTTCCAGGCGAGTCCCGCGAACCATAATCTGGTGGTCATCTATTCCTCTTCCACGAGAAGTATTCCTGCCCAGACCACGCCGTCTACAGTGGTGGTACTGTGTGACAGAAACTGTGGTTAGGCAGACAAAAGAGGACAGTTGTAGTCCATAGACCTATTGAGATTTTTGCAAAAATGTTATACCATAAAACAATCCCCCATAGAATGATGTCGGGGGCTTTTTCCCCCGACTTTGATGCCTACGGATTGTTCTGTGCTACGCACTTCCACAATCCGCCCCAATATTCGCATATCGTGGGATTATCATCCCACTTTTATGCTCATATCGGGGCGGGTCCCAAGGTCTTTCACCCACATATGAGCAAGCTCATGTGGGCTTAGACCTTGGAACCCTGGCATCATAGGATATATTCATGGCTGTCTGTGCGCAGTGCAGGCAGTCTGTGAGGGGGAGATCACTTATGGCTTTGGCAGTACGAAGGAGAAAAGAGGGCATTATGGGTAAGAAAAAGCAGATGCGTTCTGAAGTAAAAGGGAATGTGAAAAACAGTATAGGAAGAATTGCTTTTGCAGCATTGGCTGTGCTTTTGCAGATCGGCTGGATACTGGTATTGATGATCAAGCTGTATCAGTATTCTTCAGTGATCTCTCTGTTGACCGGTCTGTTTGCGCTGGTGGTGGCACTCAGGATATATGGAAAACATACCAATGCCGCATTTAAGATGCCCTGGATCATTGTAATACTGGCCTTTCCCGTATTCGGTCTGTGCATTTACGGATTGTTCGGGCACAAAGAGGCTATGCATAAAATCATCCGGAAATTTGAGGATGTGGATGCACAACTGGTTCCTTTAAATCTTCAGGATGAAACAGTGGTAGAGCGCCTGGAAGCGGAAGATCCCATGGCTGCAAACCAGTGTTATTATATCCGGAAGTATGGTAATTATCCGGTGTATGACGCAACAGACGTGAAATTCTATCCGGAAGCTTATCTGGGCTACGGGGAACAGCTTAAGGAACTGGAGAAGGCAAAGCACTTTATATTCCTGGAATATCATGCCATAGAGGAGGCGGAGGCTTTTGCACGGCTGAAGGATGTATTGGCAAGAAAGGCCGCCGAGGGCGTGGAAGTCCGTATCCTGTACGACGATGTAGGCTGTATCGGCTTTCTGGATAAAAGCTTTATTGACCGCATGAATGCCATCGGTGTACAGTGCCGGGTATTCAACTATGTGGTGCCGTTCTTAAATATTTTCATGAATAACCGTGACCACCGCAAGATCATGATCATCGACGGAAAAGTCGGTTTTACCGGTGGATATAATCTGGCGGATGAGTATTTTAACATCACGCATCCTTACGGCTACTGGAAGGATACCGGAGTGAAGCTGACCGGCAGAGCGGTACAGAGTTTTACCATGATGTTTTTGGAAATGTGGAATGTTATGGGACAGGCCGATACCGATTATGAAAAATATCTGCAGGCATCACAGAATGGTACGGAAGACGGAAATGTGCAGAAGGCGTCCGGCTATGTACAGCCCTATGCGGATTCCCCTCTGGACGGAGAACCGGTGGGCGAGAATGTCTACCTGAACCTGATCAAGACGGCAAAAAAACGCCTCTATGTGGCAACTCCTTATCTGATCATCAGTGATGAGATGACGAGAGAACTGGGACTGGCAGCCAAACGGGGCGTGGATGTGCGCGTATTTACCCCGGGCATTCCGGATAAAAAAATCATTTACGGTGTGACCAGATCCTATTATTCCGGACTGGTGCGTCAGGGTGTGCGGATCTATGAATATACCCCGGGCTTTCTGCATGCGAAGCAGATGCTTTGCGATGAGGATACGGCGACCGTCGGTACCATCAATATGGATTACCGGAGCCTGTATCATCATTTTGAAAACGGTGTGTGGATGCACGGCTGTGATGCCATACGGGATATTGAGACAGATTTTGATAAGCTGTTACAGGATAGTGAGGAAGTCACCGATAAATACCGGGATGGAAGGAAAAATATGGCAGTGAGAGGTTGGCAGTGTATCATGCGGCTGATCGCACCGCTATTGTAACAGACATAATAACGGAAAGCTGGAGATCACGATGAAAATACTGGTCAGTGCCTGTCTGTTAGGCGAAAACTGTAAATATAACGGGAAAAATAATTACAGCGAGCGTGTGGTAAAATATCTGGAAGGGCATGAGGTAATCCCGGTATGCCCCGAGGTACTGGGAGGACTTCCGACCCCGAGGAATCCGTCAGAGATCGTGGACGGTGTGGTCATAAACTGTAAAGGCGTAAATGTGGACAGGCAGTTTTGGGAAGGCGCGAAGGAGGCTCTGCGGATTGCCAAAGAGAATGGCATCGATCTGGCAATCTTACAGTCCCGAAGTCCCAGCTGCGGTGTAAAGCAGATTTATGATGGAAGCTTTACCGGTAAACTCATTCCCGGACAGGGAGTATTTGCACAATTGCTGGAAAAGAACAGTTTCCGGGTGATGGACTGTGAGGAAATATAATGGCAAAAATATTATTGTTTGGCGTGAGTACACAAAAAGACCGGGCTGTGCGTGTGGCAGCGGAGAAAATAGGTGTGGATGTGACGGCGGTGAACCGCAGGGACTATGGACAGAAGATCGGAACACTGGCGGAAATCAGCGGTTTTCATAAGAATGGAAAAATATATAACGGTCCTGATTTTGCAATGGAAATGCTGGTGTTTTCCGGAATGGATTCGCAACAGGTGGATGCATTCCTGGCAGAATATAAGGCAACCGGCTTACCACCGGTTGCCCTGAAAGCGATTGTGACACCGTATAATGTCTCATGGACAGCGGATGCGTTGCTTCGCGAGCTGATGAAGGAACACATTCAGCTTGGAGGATAGGGAATAAAGAAAATTACAGCTTGTGATATTCCGGGCTGCGTTTTTCATAGATCGTATAATATTTGAAACCGCACAGCTGCAGAATCTCGGAGGCCAGATCCAGATAGGATCCTACATCCTGTGCTTTGTGGGCATCACTGCCAACGGTAATGATCTCGCCGCCCAGTTCGTGATAGCGGCGGAGAACATCGGTACAGGGATGAGGCTGTCTGAGACTATAGCGGAAGCTGCCGGTGTTTAATTCCAGACCTTTGCCGCTGTGAACCAACAGCTCCAGGATCGGATCAATGGCATCCTTATATTTATCGTAGGAGTAATTTTTGTCCTTGGAAGGCGCCACACGGACGATATAATCCAAGTGCCCCAAGACGTCATAATCGTCATGGCATTTCAGATTTTCCAGCGTCTCTGCAAAATAAGCACGGATGGCTTCTTCCTCGGAGGAAAACTTCTCAAAATATTCGGGGTAATAGGGATCCATTCCCCGGCACAGGTGGGTAGAGCCAATGACGAAATCAAAATCATAGGCGGAAGTAAAATCTTCGTCTTGGTCGGACAGATGCGGCTGCAAGCCTAATTCCACACCGAAGAGAACCCGCATTTTCCCTTCGTATTTGGCGCGGCAGCGGAGGATGTCATACAAATAAGAATCTGTATTCAGCAAAAAGATACTGCCGGGACCTTCCTCAGTGCGTGGATAATCAAAATCGTTATGCTCGGTGAAACACATGGTTTCCAGTCCCAGAGAGATCCCTTTATCGATCATCTCCGGCATGGGAGCCTGGGCATCTCCGGAAAAAGAAGAGTGAAGATGACAATCTGCTTTGATAGACATATTTTTTATCCTTTCTGGTTATCATTCTGTTGTAAGTCATTTACAGGGTACAGTATAGCAAAAAACGCGGGAAAAACCATACCATTTCTAAACAAACTGTAAAATTTACCACAAAATCACAAATATTTTGCATTTACATCTTGAATTATAAAGAGGAATTAGGTAAAATGAATTTGCTGATAAAATTTTGACAATCTGTGAATCACAGTAAGTCAAAAGATATAAAATTAATATTTTAGGAGGAAACTAAAATGGCAGTAAGAGTAGCAATTAATGGTTTCGGCCGTATTGGTCGTCTTGCATTCAGACAGATGTTCGATGCAGAAGGATATGAAGTAGTAGCAATCAACGATTTAACCAGCCCTAAGATGCTGGCACATCTGTTGAAGTATGATTCTTCTCAGGGTGTTTACAAGTATGCAAGCACCGTTGAGGCTGGCGAGGACAGCATCACCGTTAACGGCAAGACCATCACCATCTACAAAGAGGCTGACGCAAGCAAGCTTCCCTGGGGTGAATTAAAGGTTGATGTAGTTCTGGAGTGTACCGGATTCTACACCTCTAAGGAGAAGGCTTCCGCACATATCACTGCCGGTGCTCGTAAAGTTGTTATTTCTGCTCCCGCAGGTAACGACCTTCCTACCATCGTATACAATGTTAACCACAAGACCCTGAAGCCCGAAGATACCGTTATCTCCGCAGCTTCCTGCACCACCAACTGCTTAGCACCTATGGCTAAGGCTCTGAACGATTGCAGACCTATCATGAGCGGTATCATGACCACTGTTCACGCTTATACCGGTGACCAGATGATCCTTGACGGACCTCAGAGAAAGGGTGATCTGAGAAGAAGCCGTGCAGGCGCTTGCAACATCGTTCCCAACTCTACCGGTGCAGCTAAGGCAATCGGCCTGGTAATTCCCGAACTGAACGGCAAGCTGATCGGCTCCGCTCAGCGTGTTCCGACCCCTACCGGTTCTACCACCATTCTGGTAGCAGTAGTTAAGGGCGCTGTAACCAAGGAAGAGATCAACGCAGCAATGAAGGCTGCTTCTACCGAGTCCTTCGGTTACAACACCGATGAGATCGTATCTTCCGATATCGTAGGCAGCACCTACGGTTCCATCTTCGATGCAACTCAGACCATGGTTGCTCCTATGGAAGATGGCAATACTCAGGTACAGGTTGTATCCTGGTATGATAACGAGAACAGCTACACCTCTCAGATGGTTCGTACCATCAAGTACTTCAGCGAGTTAGCATAAGCCGACAGGCGTTAACGCGTAAAGACCTATCAGGGTCCGGTCTTACAAGGACCGGGCCCTTTTTAGATACTAAAATAATTGGAGGTTAATACCATGGGATTAAATAAGAAATCTGTAGATGACATTAACGCAA
>ULRL01019202.1_pt1 | contig 11655 bp, 7 predicted proteins | sample 1955391 | NCBI WGS metagenome assembly ULRL01 (sample SAMEA4835681, study PRJEB28245) | human gut metagenome | biome: gut microbiome; material: fecal sample | place: Denmark | collected 2008
CTTCGCCCGTTACCGGGTCAACCGTTTCGCTGCTGCCCTCGTCGTCGCCGATAAGCTCTGATGTCAGATGTCCCGCATCGGCACGGATTTTGCGTTCGATTTCGTCTGCCAGCGCCGGGTTCTCCCGCAGCACCTGCTTGGCATTTTCCCTGCCCTGTCCGAGCTTTTCGCCGTTATACGAGAACCACGCGCCGGCTTTTTCGACAATGCCGGCCTTGACGCCGAGGTCAATCAGTTCGCCGACCTTGGAAATCCCCTCGCCGTACATAATGTCAAAATCTACGGTCTTAAACGGCGGAGCCACTTTATTCTTGACAATTTTGACCCGCGTCTGGCTGCCGATAACGTCATCCTTGTCCTTAATCGCGCCGACACGCCGGATATCCATACGGATAGACGCATAAAACTTCAGCGCGTTGCCGCCCGTCGTCGTTTCCGGATTGCCGAACATAACCCCGATTTTCATACGGATTTGGTTAATAAAGATAATCAGCGTATTGGAACGCGACACCGTCGCCGTCAGCTTGCGAAGTGCCTGACTCATCAGCCGCGCCTGCAGCCCCATATGCGAGTCGCCCATTTCGCCCTCAAGCTCTGCCTTCGGCACCAGCGCCGCCACCGAGTCGACAACCAGCACGTCAATCGCGCCCGAACGCACCAGCGTATCGGCAATTTCCAGCGCCTGTTCGCCCGCATCCGGCTGCGATATCAGAAGATTATTGATATCCACGCCGATTTTCTTGGCATAAGACGGATCCAGCGCATGCTCCGCGTCGATAAACGCGCACGTGCCGCCCTTTTTCTGCGCCTGCGCGATAACGCTCAGCGCCAGCGTCGTCTTACCGGAGCTTTCCGGCCCGTAAATCTCGACGATTCTCCCTTTCGGCAGCCCGCCGATGCCGAGCGCGATGTCTATGCCGAGCGAACCGGTCGAAATCGCCTCAATATCAATCTTGGTGTCCTGTCCCAGCCGCATGATGGAGCCTTTGCCGAAAGCTCTCTCAATCTGGCTCAGCGCCGCGTCTAACGCCTTGTCTTTTTCCATCTTGTACCTCATAAATTATTCTGCGTTCAATCAGCAGGCCGCCTTGCGTTTAATTTCTGCAACCAGTCTTGCATTCAAGTCCCGCAAACAGCCTTGCATTTAATTTCTGCCGCTATTATGTTCTGCTTTTGTTCGATTTGCAAGCATTTTTTTGCCCTTAACGCAATTATTTTAAAATATCGTGCAAAAACAAACTGATAAAACACAATTTTCCGTCATTGCCGCTATCATAGCGTACCAGCCGCCCGCTGCGCAAGCCAAATTTCGCACTTGTTTACAAAAGTTTCACATTTCCCATACGGATTTTATGAAAAAAAAGGTTTACAAAACGCATTTAATTCTGTAAAAGCGAGGATAGTTAGTTTCTAAAAACATACTACTGTAACGAACTAGATGAGGTAATTAAACTATGACAGCTGAACCGCTTATGGCTGGCAAAAAGGGCCTGATTATGGGCCTCGCCAATGACAAATCCATTGCCTGGGGCATTGCTCAGGCGCTTGATGCGCAGGGTGCGCAAATCGCCATTTCCTATCAAAACGAAGCTCTGGAAAAAAGGGTCGTCCCGCTGGCGGAAAAACTTTCTTTCGCGCCGACGCTGATTAAGTGCGACGTAACCGATTCCGCTTCGGTCGAAGCCTGCTTTAAGGAACTGGGCGAAAAATGGGGCAAGATTGACTTTGTGGTTCATGCGATTGCCTTTTCGGACAAAGACCAGCTTAAAGGCCGCACCATTGATACGACGCTGGAAAACTTCACCAACACGATGCACATTTCCTGCTACTCGTTTTTGGAAGCCTGCCGCTGCGCTTCTCCGTATATGAACGAAAACGGCGCCATCGTTACCCTGACCTATCTCGGGTCCGAACGCGTCCTGCCGAACTACAACATTATGGGCGTTGCCAAAGCTGCGCTGGAAGCTTCGGTACGTTATGCCGCGGTTGATATGGGACAGCAGAAAGTCCGCGTCAATGCGATTTCCGCCGGCCCGATTAAAACGCTGGCCGCTTCCGGCATCGGCGATTTCCGCAAGATTTTGCGCTGGAACGAGCTGAACGCGCCGCTGCAGGCAAACGTTACGCAGGAACAGGTCGGCCGTGCCGCTCTGGCTCTGTTGTCGCCGCTCGGCGAAGCCATTACCGGCGAAGTCCTGCACGTTGATAACGGCTACAACACGATTGCAATGGTTAATATTCACAATACGCATGAATCTGCAGAAGTTCTGGCTGATTTCTAAGCGTTGAAATTTTGACAGGTTCTCCGGAATACTCAAAAGCTCCGGATATGCAACCGCAAAACAAAAAAGCTCCCGGCAACGGGAGCTTCTTTTTCAGGCGCGTCTGCCTTCCTCCCAAAATCCTCATTTACAAAAAATGCATTAAACCTCTTGATTTTGCATTGAAAACAGGCTATACTTTTTTCATCAGATACATCATCATACAGAAATGAAAGAACGGCAAGGCAATGAAGTGGAAATATTGGCTTTTAGGCGGATTTTTGGGAATGTCGACGGCATCTCAGGCACACGAACAATACGAAGAGGACAGCGACTCCGCCCGTACCCCGAAACAGGAAACGCTCGCCAAAATCCCCGGGCACAGCCGCCCCGCATATAACGCTGCCGAATATAATACGGACAGTCTCGCCCCCAAACACGCCGCATCACCTGCCGATACGGTTCAAACCGGAACCGTATCGCCCCATGCCGCTGACACATCAGCAATCCGCTTCTCTGCCGACACGGCAGCAATCTGTCTCGCCGACAATACATCTGCTACCCGTTTCTCTGCCGATACGCTCGCGGCAAACGCCTTCCCCGCAGACTCTCTCGCCGCCGATACGCTGCTGTCTCCGCACGACAGGTTTGTGGCCGCCGAAGAAGATATGCTCCTGCTGATAGCCCATTGCGAAGGTGTCCGCACCAGAGCCTATTGGGATCCGAACGGCAAAAAATGGACCATCGGCATTGGCAATACCGTACGCCCCGACGGCAGCCCGGTTCGGAGTTTTGACCGTATCCGCAGCCAGGAAGAACTGATGGATTATTTCAAAACCCATGTTGAAAAAATTATCCTTCCCGTTATGGAACAATACCTGCCGCTCAAAGATATGAACCGCGGCGAAATAGCCGCTTTCGGCCGCCCCGTCTACAACTGCGGCCCCGGCGTGCTGCGCGGCAGAAACAAAACGCCGACGGAACTCTCCGCTGCCTTTGCCCGCTATAAAAAAGACGGCCGGGAAGAAGATAAAAACATTGTAAAAAAACTGATTAATGCCAAAATCTATGCTAAAGGGCGCGCCCTCCCCCAGCTGCGTTACCGGCGCGACCTTGAAACCCGGATTTTATTCGGCGACATCGTTCTCGACCAGGCTAAGGCAGACAGCCTAAACAACGCTTTGGACCTCTCGGCCGTTTCTATCGGCGGCATATACACCATCGGACATAAAAACGGCGGCCTGCCCAAAGATTCGACAGAACTCGTTAACCGCATAGCCAACACTCCCGGACAAAACCTGCAAGACACGCTCCGCCAGGCTTTTACCCCCAATGTCCCCAAAGTGATAATAAGAAAAAAGGCCTCCCGCACCGGCCGCTGAAGAATATCCCCGTCACGGCAGTTCCCGCCGCCTCGGGCAAACAGCCTGCACCTCCGGCAAACTTTCCGACGCTTCCGGCAAAACATTCGCAGCCCCGGCAAACCACCCGCCGCTTCCGACAAAACACTCGCCTTTCACGTCTGTTTTATGCTTTCCTCCTATTCAGAAACTTTTTCCGGTCCCGTTTTACGCGTTTTTTCAAATTTTTCATGACCTGTTTTCAAGGCGTTATTTCGCATTTACAGAGTTATCCACAGGCTTATCCACACCCGCCCAAACCGCTGCAACCCGTTAGTTTACATACATTCTTGCAGGTATCTGTATTATCATACCGCAGATAGCGCTTGCCAGATGCAATAATTTCTGCTATACCAAAGACATAAAACAAGATGAGCTTTTCTGCTCCGGCTGTTTTGTCTTTTCCCTGATTACAATAACGGCGGCCGGTGCAGACATCATCGCCAAGACGGAAATCGGAAGGGCAAATCTTTCTCCCACTCTCATCTCAACCGCCCTTCCGATTATCTGCATTTTTCCCTTACCACCGTACATACGCCGTCCAGCCGTCCAGCCGTTCAGCCATTCAGCCTCCCAGCCGTTCAGTCGTCCAGCCTCCCTGCCATTCCATTACTGACACCCGCCGCCCGCACTCACTTCAGCAGCTTGCGAACCGCATCGGCAAAACATTTGCCGTTGCCCTTGGCAAAATCCGCCGCCGTCTTGCCGTCTTGCGTCTGCACGGAAGCATTTGCCCCTGCCGCCAGCAACAGGCGCACTTTGCCAATATCGCCGCCTTCCGCCGCATACATCAGCGCCGTTTTGCCGGTATTGTCCGCCGCCTGCACGTTCGCGCCCTTTTCAATCAGCTGTTCCAAAATCCCCGTATCGGCCGTCGGATTTGCCGCCGCATACATCAGCGCCGTCCGCCCGTTGTCGTCATTCTGGTCAATTCTTTTGACCGCCGCCAGCAATTCTTCAATCGCTTTGGCATCAACCCGCGCTTCATGGTTGCCCACGGCATACATCAGCACCGTTTTGCCGGTATCGTCCGTCGCGTCGGCATTGGCATTGCGTGCCAGCAGCATATGCGGTTTGATAAGCTGGCTGTTTTTGCCGCTGACCGCATACATCAAAGCGGTCTTGCCGTCACTGTCGCGCATATTGATATTGGTGTTGGCATCAACCCAAAAATTCTGCAATACAGTTACCATATTAACGCCCGCCGTCCCTTCCGCCGCATACATCAGCACTGTTTTGCCGTTGTTGTCGCGTGCCGTAACGTTCGCGCCTTTTTGTATCAGTTCGCGCACCATGTCCGGACGCCCTTCGCCGACCAGATACATCAGCGCCGTCCGCCCGAAACGGTCCTTTTTATTCAGCGTTGTCAGCCCGCGATCCATCACCTTGCGCAAAATCTGCACATTGCCGCCTTCAATCGCATACATCAGCACCGTTTTTCCGTTCCTGCCCACAGCACTGCCAAACAGCATAAAACCATCCGTCAGCAGGTCAAAAGCCTCGGCATTTCCCTGCTCAATCGCATAAACCACCGGCTGCTTGCCGTCTTTGTCCGCCAGATAGATATCCGCGCCGTAATCGCGGATAAGCCGGATGATTTCCGCATTGCCGTTTTTCGCCGCATAGGCCAGAGCCGTCCGTCCCCTAACATCAGTTTTGTCAACATCGTCGCCTTTTTCCAAAAGCATCTCCGCCATCGGCACATTGCCGCTGCCTGCCGCATACATCAGCGCCGTCCGCCCCTCGTTGTCCGCCGCGGCAAAACTTATCCCGTCGTCAATCAGCCGCGCCGCCGTTTCCGGGCTGCCTTTTTCCGCCGCATACATCAGCACCGTCTTGCCCTCATAATCCGCTTCGCCGGTTTTGGCACCCTTTTCTGCCAGCAGCCGTGCCGCCGCATCTCGTCCGCTTCCTGCCGCATACATCAGCGCCGTCCGCCCGGCATTGTCTTTTGCCGCAATATTGGCGCCCTTGTTAAGCAGATAATCGATAATTTTCGTATTGCCGCCCTCCGCCGCATACATCAGCAGCGTCTTGCCCGCATTGTCGACTTTAAAAATGTCGCCGCCTTTTTCCGCCACTCTGGCAAAATCGGCATCGCGCCCGCTGCCCGCATACAGCATCAGCAGCGTCTCGCCGTTATATCCCGGCTCGTTGATGTCTTTAAGTCTCTCTTCCAGCAGTGCAACAACCTCGGAATGCTTCGCCGCGTTTTTAACCGCCGTCCCGATAACCGTGCGCCCGTCGGCCTCCGCCTGCCACATGTCCGCCCCCTGCTCCAGCAGAAAACGCACGCCGTCGACATAGCCGTTTTCCGCCGCATACATCAGTATGCTCTCGTTTTTTGCCGTCAGCGCATTCGGATTCGGGCTGCACTGCGCCAGCGCCAGATAAGCATCCGTCCGCCTCTCGGCCAGCATCAGCTCCATCGCCGCCACCGTCGGCCTCGCCCCGTTTTGCAAAAATAGCTCTATAATTTGCGCCGTCTCGCTTGGATTTTTCTCCGCTGCGTTTGCGCCGTTCTCCGTCCCGGCAGTTCTTTCGGCCCCGCCCGTGCCAGACATCGCGCCGGCTGCGCCGTTCTCCGCCTTTGCTCCCGTACTCTCCGCGTCTTTGCGGTGCGTCAAAACCCTTTGCAACGCCGCATTGACGTCGCCTGCGTTCTTTTCAATCAGATACGCCAGAGTGCCGGCCGGAGCCGTCTCCGCCGCATACGTCAGCAAATCCGTGTTTCCGGTTTCAATCTCCCGCAAATCTCCCGCCTGGTCTCCCAGCGCACGCACCAGTTCCGGTGCTGCCGTCCGTACGTTTTCGGCCAGAAAATACGCAGCGCCGTCCGCCCCTTTGTCCAGCAGCACCGCGGCAATATCCGCCCGTCCCGCCGCCACCGCCTTTTTCAGCGGAGTAATCACGCGCGGGTCTTTATAGTCCGGCATTTCTTCGGGCTTGTGCTTGCCTTTGAACACCAGAACCGCATTGGCATCGCTCCCCTTTTCCAACAGCAGCTTAACGATTTTGACATTGCCGCCGTCCAGAGCCTTGTCCATCAGCTGCGGCGCTTTAAGGTCGGCTTTGCTCGCTGCCGCCACCGCTTCAAACAGCGAAAAATCCCCTCGTGCCGCAGCAGCAGCCAGCGCCGATACGCCGTTCCGGTCAGCCCTGTCCGTATCCGCCCCCTGCTCAATCAGGTATTTTGCCGCCGCTTCGTCTCCGGCTTCCACCGCCATCACCAGCGGCAGGCGCCCGGATTTGTCGGCCGCGTTGATTTCGGCTGCACCGTCCCAATAGGCCGCCAGCGTTTTCGGCTCGCCGCTCCCCGCCAGCATCAGCCACGCCGCCCCGCTGGCCGCAACAATTGCCAACACGCCGCCCATCGCCAAAATCTTACGCTTCATAAATGCCTCCCTTTGTTAAAACAACCTGTCCGTTAGTTTAACAAAGCCTCCGCCGCACTCAATCTTTTATCGCAGTTTAATCACAGAAAACACGCCGCATCCGCCGCACCGTTCCGTCCGGCTCTTTTAACGCCCGCCGTAAGCCGCACCGTTCGCCCCCCGCATAACGTCTGCCAGCATATCCCTTTCCGGAATGCCGAACGAGCGGCCCTGAACCTCCGGTTCCCTGACCGTCAGCTTTGACGTCATCAGCAGCGTGCCCTGCTCCATCAGCGGGCGGAACGAACCGTCGCCCTGCCGTTTCATCACCACCGGCATCAGCAGGACATCCCCTTCCCGCACGTTATTAAACGACCCCGTCAGTACGTCTTTGCCGCGCCTGAACAGATAAACTTCCTTCATATCAAACTTATGCTCTTCATCCTTGTGCATATCCGCATCGGCCGGATGCATCGAAATCGTCGCCACCACGCGCGGCACGGCGTTCAGCTGGCGCGCCGGGTCCTGCACCGCCCCGGCAAATCGCCGGTAAAAAATATGGTGCATGCTCGCATACCCGACGGAATTCCCCTTCTCCAAATCGCCGATCCAGCGCTGCAGCGTCTCCCGGCTGCCGGCCTCGCCGTTAAAATAGTCAAACACGTCCTTTGCCTTTTGCGCATTGCCGCCGTTCTGCACAAACGCCCGCCACTGTTTTTCGTACATATTGTCATAAAGCCCGCCGTTTTTGCGCGCCTCCCGGCCGTAAAACACCTGCATGAACGTATTGTAAAGCCGTTCCGCCTGCGGCGATACGCCCGGATTGCCCAAATCGGTTCCCGGATGGGCGCGGCGGAATTCCTCCACCCGGTACAGCAGCGCGATAGTCCGGTTTTTAATGCTCTTGACGCCGTTGGGCTTGTGCATGTCTTTCAGGATTTCCTCGCCCAGCGGTTTGGCTTCCCTGCCGTTCTTGGCCTTGACCGGAAGTTCCTGAATGCCGATTTTATAGCCGTCTGCCGCCAGCACCTCGTTCATAAAGTTAAACTTTTCCAAATCAAACCGGTCGCTGTGTCGCAATGCCATTCCCATACGGTAGACTTCCCGCTGCAAAAGCTGTTTCGCTTCTTCGTACGGCAGCGACATCCCCGCCGTCGCCATCGCGTATTTCGTAACCAGACGCTTCATATCCAACACGGTGCCGCCTTCCTTGCCCTTAGTATAGTCCCGGAACAGGCCCGCCGCCTGTTCCGCCGCGGAAATCCCCTGCTCCGCCACCGTATTTTGCAGGCATTTTTCATAAAAGCTGCTGGTATCGAAACAATGGTCGTCCCCTTTGCCGCGGAAAAGCCCCCAGACCTCGCGGCTGTTTTCCGCCGCCCGCGCCAGTTCCCGCTTAAAGCCGGCTGCGGCCTCGTCCGGTTCGCGGCAAACGGAAGCCAGAATGCCGCCCCCGTTTTGCACGTCGTCATATACCGCTGCCGCATCCGCCCGCTGCAAAAATTTCCGAAAAGCCGGAACCAGCGCCTCGTCATAAGCCTTTTCCTTCTGCCGCAGTACCGCCAGCTTCTCATTGCTTTCTTCCTGCTTTTTCGCCGCACGGTTCTCTGCTGCCCTGGTACTTTTGGCGGCCAGCCCCGCCGTTGTAACGTATTTTCCGTTCTTCAGGGTTTTCGCCGTTTCCGCACTCAGTCCGCCGTATTTGGAAAATTTGCCCTCAAAGACAATGCCTTCCCGCGCCAAAACCGTATCGACCGCATAGCCCCCGAAAGAAAGCTTGCACTTGGCGCCCTTTGCCGCCGCTTTGATTTCCGCCGTTTCCGCCAGTGCCTGCAGCATATTCCGCTTTTCCGTGTCCGTAAGCTTTTTGTCCCGCGTTACCGCTGCCTCGATTTCCCGGCGCAGTTCGCCGACAACCGCATCTTCTTTTTTGGCTGCCGGCTTTGCCGCATCGCTGCTCCCGCGGGCAGGCTTTTTCGCTTTTTTATCTGCTTTGCCTCCACCTTCCAACACGGCGATGTCCGCTTTGTTTTTCTCCCTTTCCGCTAAAAATTTCTGAAAAGCAGCCGCATCTTCGTGCGCAAACAGCGTATAAAACCTGTCATTTCTGCCCAGCGCCGCCAGCTTGTCAACATCGGCGCCGTCCGCCGCCCGTTCCAGCACGCCGGCAGCCGCCCCGGACATAACCCGTTTCCATACCTCTGCGTTTTCTGCCGCAGCCATCGCCGCCGCCGGAAACTTCTCCAGCATCAGGGCAGCGTTTTCCGCCGTTCTTTCCTGCCGGTAAATGCGCGTCGCCGCTTTCAGCTGATACAGCGCCTGCAGCATCTCCGGATAACTCTGCAATTTCCACTCGGTCATCGTTTCTGCCTTTCTTCAAGTTTTGCTTTCCCCGGCCGCCGTTTCCGCCACCCGCGCGCCTCATTGCGCCAGACCGCCTCCGGCTCGTTTCACCCCCGGCTCCCGCAGTCAGCACAGCTCACCGTGCCAAATCGCTGCCGGCTCGTCTCAGCCGCCGTCTGCCCTGTTGGCAGCCGCAAAACATCGTATAAAAACAGTATAACGCAAAAAAAAGCCGCTGTAAACCGAAAAAAAGCGCTTGCATTAGACAAAATTTTGTGCTATTATTAACAGCGAAACAATAAAACTATGTAAATTATGGAAAAAATAAATCTGCCGGCACCGAAAATCGAATTTTCGCTCGGCTTTTTCGCCCGCTTAATCTGGGCAGACACGTCCATGCTGCACTTTGCCGTTTTAATCCGCCATTTTAACGAAGACGGCATTGACGGAAAGGTACAGCATCCCGCAATCAGCATCACCGGGCTTGACAAATATGCGTTTGACCTCGTCGAAGCCCGTTTTGTCAGGTTGGCGCCGGACGTGGAACTCGTTCCCGCTCAGGCAGATGTGCAAAAAAAATGGATTGACTTCCATCACGCACAGTCTCCCCTGCCTTTGGAATACAAAATGGCTGATTTCCTGCGCACTTACAAATGCCGGGTTTTCAATCAGGAATTGCTCTGAAAAAAGCAGCCCTGCCGCCGTACGCCGGCAGCGATTGCAGCATCTGCCCCTTGCCGCCTTTGGCCGCACGGGGCTTTTTTATTGCCTCACACAACCCGCCCCGCCTCACTTTCGCTCCGGTTTCATCATCATTGCCCGGGGATTTCATCCACACCGCCCCGCTACGCATTTTCCTCTCCGCTCACCCGATTCCGCATATCGCCGCCGCCAATTTCACCCCGTCGGCTGCTGCGCTCGTAATTCCGCCTGCATATCCCGCGCCTTCTCCTGCCGGATACACGCCGTGGATGTTGCTCATATAATCCGCCCCGCGTACAATCCTGACCGGCGACGACGACCGGCTCTCCACCGCCGTCAGCACAGCATCGTCCGCGGCAAACCCGCGCAGTTTTCTGCCCATACGCCGGATGCCTTCCTGCAAAGCCTTATAAAGCGGCGCGTCAAACAGCTCCCGGAAATCGGCCGGCATTACGCCCGGTTTATACGACGGTTTCACCACACCGAGGCGCAGCGTCCCTCTTCCCGCCAGAAAATCCCCGACTTTCTGCACCGGCGCAAAATAGGTGCCGCCCCCAAGCGCAAACGCCTTTTTCTCCAGCTTTTCCTGAAATTCAATTCCTGCCAGCGGATGCACCGAGCCGAAATCTCTCTCGTCCACGTTGACCAGCACCGCCGCGTTGGCATTTTCCTTATCGCGCGCAAACTCGCTCATGCCGTTGGTAACCACGTGCCCCTCAAGGCTGGTTGCCGCCACCACCGTCCCGCCCGGACACATGCAGAACGTATAAACCGACCTTCCGCCGTCCAGATGTTCTGCCAGTTTGTAATCCGCCGCCCCGAGATACCTCGAGCAACAGTATTTCTTTCCGTACTGCGCCAAATTGACGTCCGCCTGTTTATGCTCTATGCGCACCCCTACTGCAAACGGCTTCTGTGTCATCTCAAGCCCGCGCCCGTACAGCATGCGGAACGTATCGCGCGCCGAATGCCCGACCGCCAGGATCAGCGTATCCGCCGGAAGCTCATAGCGCGTCCCGTCCGCCCGTTCAACCACCGCCGCACGCAAAACGCCGCCCGCACCGCCAGCACCGATGGCGTCGCCCGTCGCGCCCTCATTAACTGCGCCGCACGTCGCACCGTCACTTCCGTCGCCCTCTGCCCCGGCGCCGTTCCTGTTTTCCACGCCGCGAGTACCGTTCTCATTGCCTGCGCCGTCCCCGGCACCGTTATAATCAATCCGCAAATCCGCCAGCTTTTCCCCGAACCGGTATTCGCCGCCGAGGCTCTCCACCTTATGCCGGATATTCTCCACCATCAGCGCCAGATTGTCGGTACCGATATGCGGCTTGGCAAGATAAAGAATTTCTCCCGGAGCTCCGGCTTTGACAAATTCCTCCAAAACCTTGGCGGTATATTTGTCCTTCTTGATGCCGGTCATCAGTTTGCCGTCGGAAAACGTGCCGGCACCGCCCTCGCCGAACTGCACGTTCGTTTCCGGCGCCAGTTCGCCCGTTGCCCAAAACTTTTGCACCGCTTTCTGCCGCTCGCGCACCGCAGCCCCCCGTTCCAGCACAATCGGCCGCAGCCCTGCTT
>ULRL01027118.1_pt1 | contig 11617 bp, 9 predicted proteins | sample 1955391 | NCBI WGS metagenome assembly ULRL01 (sample SAMEA4835681, study PRJEB28245) | human gut metagenome | biome: gut microbiome; material: fecal sample | place: Denmark | collected 2008
ACGGCCGCGGGCAACTCTGCCGGTGCTATGAACGGCTTTATGGGCGTAAATATGGCTATGAATGCGGGCGGCATGAACGCACAGGCGCTGTACGGCATGGGTCAGCAGCAGGCGGTGCAGGCTGCGGACAGCTGGAAGTGCGCATGCGGCACGGTGGTCAACGGCAATTTCTGCCCGAACTGCGGGGCAAAGAAGCCGGATAACGACGGCTGGACCTGCTCCTGCGGCAAAGTGAACAAGGGTAATTTCTGTGCAAACTGCGGCGCGAAAAAGCCGGAGGGCTTACCGAAGTACCGCTGTGACAAGTGCGGCTGGGAGCCGGAAGACCCCGCGCACCCGCCGAAGTTCTGCCCGCAGTGCGGCGACCCGTTTGATGAAAATGACCGTGCCTAAAGGTTGCGACCTGCGTTGAACTGTGAGGAGATGAGAGCAAATGGCGGCAATTAAAGAATACAAATGTCCTTGCTGCGGCGGCGCTGTGGCATTTGACAGTAAAATTCAGAAGATAAAGTGCCCGTACTGCGACACGGAGTTTGACACCGAAGCGTTTACCGCGCACGAGGAAGAAGTTCAAAACGCAAAGCCCGACGAAATGGACTGGGAGACCACGGCCGGCGGCGCGTGGGAGCAGGGCGAAGAAAGCACGCTGCGTAGTTACGTGTGCAACTCCTGCGGCGGAGAGATCGTCTGTGATGAAAACACGGCGGCGACCTCCTGCCCGTACTGCGGCAACCCGGTCGTGATGATGGGGCAGGTGAGCGGCGCTTTGAAGCCCGATTACGTGATTCCGTTCAAGATCGACAAAAAGGCGGCAAAGGAAGCCTTGCAGCGGCATTATAAGGGCAAAAAGCTGCTGCCGAAGATTTTCAAAAAAGAGAACCATATCGATGAGATCAAGGGCGTTTACGTGCCGTTTTGGCTGTTTGATGCCGATGCCGATGCGGATATTCGCTATAAAGCGACGCGTGTGCGCACCTGGAGCGACAGCGATTACGATTACACGGAAACAAGCTACTACTCGATAGGCCGCAGCGGTGATATTGGCTTTGACCGCGTGCCGGTGGACGGTTCCTCCAAGATGCCGGACGATTTGATGGAATCCATTGAGCCGTTCAAGTTTGAGGACGCGGTGGATTTTAAAACGGCGTATCTCGCGGGCTACCTTGCGGACAAGTATGACGTGACGGCCGAGCAGAGCATCGACCGCGCCAACGAGCGCATCAAGCGCTCCACGGAAGACGCATTCGCTTCCACGGTGAAGGGGTATCACTCCGTCACGACGGAGAATTCCTCCATTCGTCTGCACAACGGCAGGGCAAAGTACGCGCTTTACCCCGTGTGGCTTTTGAACACGACATGGAAGGGCAAAAAGTACCTCTTTGCGATGAATGGGCAGACCGGCAAATTCGTCGGCGACCTGCCGGTGGATAACGGGCTGTACTTTAAGTGGCTTGGCGGGCTTACGGCAGGCTTCGGTGTGATTGCGCTGATTGCCTATTTCCTGTTCTGGCTGTTCTAAGGGGGTGCGGAGAATGAATAAAAAGCTTTTATCGGTATTTTTCGCCGTTCTTTTATGTGTCGTTGTGTCTGTTCCGGCGTTTGCCGATACGGCGGAGGACTACACGCCGCACCTGATCGACAACGCGGACCTTTTGACGGGCGAGGAAGAAAGTAATCTGCTCGCGAAGCTTGATGAGATCAGCGACCGGCTGAGCGTGGACGTTGCCGTTGTGACGGAAGACTCCATCGGCGACAAGACACCGCGTGAATATGCGGACGATTTTTACGATTATAATTCGTATAAGTATAACCCGGACGGCGTTCTGCTGCTCATCAGCATGGAAGAGCGCGACTGGTACATAACGACGACGGGCAGCGCCATTACGGCCATTACGGATGCGCGGCGCGGCAATATGGAGGATGCGTTTTTGAGCGACCTCAGCGGCGGCTACTATTATGACGCGTTTTCAACGTATGCCGATATGTGCGACAACTACATCTCGGGCGTGCAGAGCGGTTACTACGAGGAAGGTGAGGCGTATGAAGAGAGCACCGTGGGGAATTTCCCGTGGGGCCCGGCGATTTTGGTTTCGCTTGCTATCGGCCTCGTCGCGGCGCTTGTTGTGACGGGCTTTATGCGCGGGCAGCTCAAAACCGTGCGCCGTAAGGCGGCAGCGTCGGATTATGTGCGCCCCGGCAGCATAAACGTGGCGTATGCAAACGACGTGTTCCTCTACTCGCACGTGAACCGCACGGCAAAGCCGAAGGACAACGATTCTTCCGGCGGCTCCGCAACGCACACGTCGTCCTCCGGCACGACCCACGGCGGTGGCGGCGGAAAGTTCTGATTTTGCCGGCAAGGCGATGATTCCGTTTGCGACCTGCGGCGGCAGCGGTATGGGCTAATGCGTTTTAAACCATAGCTAAACCGTGTTAATTCATAGAAATTAAATCCGCATTTCCGAAAAAACCGGGAATGCGGATTTTTAATTCTTGTTGTGAATAATAACGTAAAATTTAAGAAAGAAGAAAGGAAAATAGGTTGATTTTTGGCTGAACTTCGTATATGATTAAAATAGAAACAGTATATACGGTACGTTCTGTACGGCGTATACATATAGTAATAGGAGGCCCTATATGAAAAAACGTATATTAGGCATCGCTTTGGCAATCTGCATGATGATTTTCTGCGTGCCGATGGGCGTGTTTGCAGCAGAAGCTCCGTCTTTTAGCGGCGGAACAGGCACACAGGGAGACCCGTGGCTGATTGCTTCGCAAGCGGATTTGACTGCTTTGGCAGAGTTCCTGAACTCCGGTAATGCAGCAACGTTTGATACTGAGAACGCAGGTGTTGGAAACTGCCATGGCTATTACTTCAAACAAACGGCTGATATTGACCTGACCGGGGTAACATGGGAACCGATCGGTTATTCTGGTAGTTACTATTTTGCGGGAAACTATGATGGTGGCGGGCACAGCATCACAAATGCGGTTTCTACCGGAAAAGTTGACCCGGACGGTTACGCTACGGCGGGCATTTTCGGGTGGGTCGCTTTCGGTTCGGTTGCAAATCTGCATGTGAAAAACGCAAACTTTGTGGCAACCGGTCAGAATAATTACAGCTATGGGGGCGGCATTGCAGGTGTGTGTTATGGTTCATCCATCAAAAACTGCTCGGTTGAGAACTCCTCTCTGGAGAGCAGACGCAACAACAATAATAACTGTGCGGGAAGCATTGTGGGTTATTCCACCGGCGGAACATTTGAAAAGTGCGCCGCCGAAAACAACCAAATTAGAACTATGGCTTACGGCGGTGGTTTTGTCGGTGAAGTGGACGATGACCCTAACTATGGAGCCGGCAATTCTACATTTACAAACTGCTATGTTGCAAACTGTACTGTGATTTCTGAAACTGATGATAGTCAGGGAACAAGTTTTTCGGGCGGTTTTGCTGGAGAGATTACGGATTCAACATTGACCATTCAAAATTGCTATGTGTATCAGGCGACGCTTTCTACCGTGGGAAATGCTGTGCCCCAGGGAACCGGCGTTTTTGCGGGCAACCTGTGGGGGAGCAGTACGATTGCTGATACAAACTGCTTCTTTGGGGCTTGTGGAACAACTGAGAACGCTGGTACGGCCAGTGAAAAGACAGAAGAAGAATTTAGAAACGGCACGGTGGCAGGATTGCTGGGAGAAGCATTTGCACAGGTTGGCGACTATCCGAAAATCAATGGCCCTGCCGACTATAGCAGCGTAGATGCGGCCATTGCCAAGGCAAATGCTTTGGAAAAAGATAACTACAAGGACTTTTCTGCTGTGGAAGCGGCGATTAACACAGTTGTGCGCGACAAGAACATAACGGAACAAGGCGAGGTAGACGCAATGGCGCAGGCTATTGAAAATGCCATCACCGCGTTACAGTACAAAGATGCCGACTACACGAAAGTGGACGAGGCCATTGCGAAAGCAAATGCGCTGAATAAAGACGCGTATACAGACTTCACCGCAGTGGAAACGGCGATTAACGCAGTTGTGCGCGACAAGAACATAACGGAACAAGGCGAGGTAGACGCAATGGCGAAGGCCATTGAAGATGCTATGGCCGCGTTGGTGAAAAAGCCCGCAGCGACCCCGACCGCGACGCCGACGGCAACACCCACGGCTGCACCTTCTGCAAGCCCGACGGCGGCTCCGACTGCGACGCCTACGGTAAAACCGACGGCTACGCCAACTCCGGCGCCGAAGGCAGACCCCAATAACCCGAAGACAGGCAGCAGCAACTTGCCGGTCGTTTTCGGCAGCGCGGCGCTCGTGCTGAGCGGAGGCGCGCTTGCAGCGGTGCTCATCTATAAAAAGAAGAGACACGAAAAGTAAAGTGAAAACCTAAAAGTAATGAACCCCCGCCCCGGAAATCGGCTTTGTGCCGGTACCCGGGGCGGGGGTTTTACATTCTTATTCAAAAAATATTTACGATTTACACGACACCGTGGTTGACACCCGTACGGACCCGTGCTAAAATAAAATACGAATTCGTATTTTAGCGAGGTGGAGCGAAATGGAGCGATATGCGTTTTTCCGTCAGCTTGGCAAGGCGGTGTACGGCATAGATGCAGCTTACGGCGTGTTCTCGAAAAATGCGCAGATCAAACCGAATATGCTGTGGCTGCTTTCGGCGCTGAACGACGGCGAGGGGCACACGCAAAAGCAGATCTGCTGGGACTGGGGATTCCCGAAAACGACGGTGAACACGCTTATCAAAGAGCTGGAAAAGGGCGGCTTTGTGGTGCAGAGCCCCATTCCCGGCGAGCGCAGGGAGCTTTCCGTAATGCTGACAGAAGCGGGCAGAGACTACGCGAATGAGGTTTTAAAGCCCGTGTATGAGGCAGAGGAGCGGCTTTTTCGGCTGTATTTTAAAGATAAAGACCCGGAATTTGTACAGGAGCTGTTCCGTTTTTCCGGTGTGATGCACCGCTATTTTACAACAGGGGAATTTGAAGAAACGGGGAGCGAGACATGAAAAAATTAAGCTGGCATGAACTGAAGCCGCAGGTGAAGGAAGTTTGGGTACTGAGCCTGCCGGCTATTTTAACGCAGATCACAACCATCGTGATGCAGTATATCGATTCCGCCATGGTGGGTTCGCTCGGCGCGAACGCTTCGGCGGCGATCGGTCTGGTATCCACGAGCACATGGCTGCTGGGCGGCATTACATACGCCGTTTCGGCGGGCTTTTCCGTGCAGGTGGCGCATAACATCGGCGCGGGACGCGATGCGGAAGCGAGAAGCGTGGTGCGTCACGGCCTGTGCACGGCGCTGTGCGTGGCAGGGATTTTGTGCGCGTTGGGGCTTTCCATCCACAGTATGCTGCCGACGTGGCTCGGCGGCGACCCGGCTATTCGTTACGATGCCTCGAAATACTTCATGGTGTACGCGTTGATGATCCCGTTCTCGCAGATCAACTCGCTGAACTCGTCGTACTTGCAGTGCAGCGGCGATATGCTGACGCCGAGCATTTTAAACGCCGCCATGTGTTTACTCGATGTGGTGTTCAATACCATTTTCATTCCGCATTTCGGCGTGATGGGTGCGGGCATCGGCACGGCGAGTGCGTGTGCGGTTATCAGCCTGACGATGGCGTGGCGCTGCCTGTTGTGCAACCCGCATTTGCGGCTCAACCGCAAAGAGACCGAAAAGCACGGCTTTGACCCGGAAATTCTCAAAAAAGCTTTGAAAATCGGTCTGCCGGTCGGCGTGCAGGAGATCGCCATGTGCAGCGCGCAGGTCGTCGCGACCATGATCATTGCGCCGCTCGGTGCAGTCTCCATCGCGGCAAACTCCTTCGCCGTGACGGCAGAGAGCTTGTGCTACATGCCGGGCTACGGTATCGGCTCGGCGGCGACGACGCTCGTCGGGCGCAACATCGGCGCGGGAAAGACCGACCTTGCCAAGCGCTACGGCAACATCTGCATCGTGATGGGCGCGGGCTTTATGGCGATAACGGGACTTTTGATGATGTTCCTGTGCCCGTTTGTATTCAGCATTTTGACGCCTGATCTCTCCGTTCGCGCGCTTGCGGCGCAGGCGTTGCGCATCGGGTTGCTGGCTGAACCGCTGTACGGCGTTTCCATCGTTGCGGCGGGCGCACTGCGCGGCACCGGCGATACCTTCGTGCCGAGTATGATGAACCTCGGCAGTATTTGGGTGGTGCGCATCGGGCTTGCCCTGCTGCTCGTCGGCAATTTCGGTTTGCCGGGCATGTGGACGGCCATGGCGACGGAGCTTTGCGTGCGTGGCCTTTTGATGCTGTACCGTCAGAAAACAACAAAATATTATAAAAAATATAATAAAACAACTGAAACGAGCGAGCCTGAGCTGTTAGAAGCTGCGGAAAGCTGAAAAGCGCTGCGAAAGGACGCTCAATACGGAAAATACGGAGCATACGGTAACGGCGCCGCACAGGGTAAATTATCTCTGTGCGGCGCCGTTTTGCTTGTGATTCAAATTTTAAAGCTGTGGGTAGATCTCCTCAAAGACGGCGCGCAGCAGTGCACCGGCATCGCGGCTTTCGGCGGTGACGGTGACAACGGCATTTTTGTCGCGCATCAAAATGACGAACTGGCCGTATTTGCCGTCGGCGCGGAAGGAACCCTCGGGGCCTGCCCAGAAGAGGTAGCCGTAACCCTCGCTGCCGTTTTCGACCTGTTTTGAGGTCGCTTCTTTGACCCACTCGGCGGGGATGAGCTGCTTGCCGTTCCATTCGCCGTTTTGCAACAATAGCTGACCGAACAGGTGCAGTTCGTCAATGGTGAGGAACAGTCCGCCTGCACCGAAGGTCTGACCGTTCGGGTCATTTTCCCATGTGGGCAGCTGAATGCCCATCGGCGCGAACATGCGTGGCATCAGGTAATGGACAAGGTCGCAGCCCGCGCGGCGCTGCACGAGAATGCCGGCAAGGTATGGGCCGACGTTGTTGTACACGAATTTTTCGCCCGGCGCGTACACGAACGGCTGACGAAGCGCAAGGCGCACCCAGTTGCGGTCTTCATAGTACGGGCGTTCGCCGCCCATTAAAAAGCTTTTTTCCTGTCCGAGACACATGGTGAGCAAATCACGCACCGTGGCGGCCTTTAAGTTGTCGGAAACGATTTCGGGCAGGTCATCCTTGAATGCGTCCGTGAGCTTTTCGTCGATGGAGAGCAGGCCCTCTTTTTGCGCAATGCCGACTGCCATAGAAGTAAAGCTTTTGCTTGCGGAATACACATTGCGGCGGCAGGCATCGTCCCACAGTTTGCGGGCCAGCTGCATGCCGTTTTGCGAGACCACAACGCCGAGTGCGCGAAGCGGCACTGCACGGCTTTCAAATTCGGTAAGATCGATCATAGTAAACGCCTCCTAAATGAAATCGAGTTGGTGTAAAGGGAACGAATAAAGTCTTTGGACAAACAATACCACAATAAAAATGCCGATGCAAGTATTTTTGGCTAAAATAAGATTTTCGGAGAAAATTTGAAGTTTTTTTAAAAAAGGGGTTGACATATTGCACTTTTGAGCTTATAATGATGAAGCTGTTTGAGAAATGCGCTTGTAGCTCAGCTGGATAGAGTGACTGGCTACGAACCAGTAGGTCAGGGGTTCGAGTCCCTTCAAGCGCGCCAAGGAATCCACAAAGATTTCGGTCTTTGTGGATTTTTTCTGTTTTAAGATAGATTTTATCGGTTAAAAGATTTATAAAGCTGAATGTATTTGGTCGATTCAGCAAGTTACTTTTGTCTTCCGACCTTGTGCGAAAGAAATACGCATTTTTACTTGCCACATCTTGCATCTGTGTGTATAATTAGAAATATTATTCTGCGTTTTTCGACTTTGCCTGAAAGAAAAGTGAAAAACGCGTCAAATTTGAGAAACGAAAGTTGGAAGATCATGTTAGAGATCATAGCTGCCGTAAACAAAGCGGTGAACGATTTTATCTGGGGTGTTCCGGCCATGGTCTGCATCATCGGCGTAGGCTTGCTTTTAAGCTTCCGCACGCGCTTTTTGCAGATCCGCAAATTCCCCTATGCCATGCGCACCACGGCAGGGCGTATGTTCCGCAAAAAAGATGCTTCGGACGGTTCCATGACGCCGTTTCAGGCTGTATGCACGGCGCTGGCCGGCACAGTGGGCACGGGCAACATTGCCGGTGTGGCGGGCGCTATTGCGATAGGCGGCCCGGGCGCGGTATTCTGGATGTGGTGTTCCGCACTGCTCGGTATGTGCACAAAGTTTGCGGAAGTTACGTTGGCGGTACATTTTCGTGAGCGCAGCAAGACCGGCGAGTGGGTCGGCGGGCCGATGTATTACATTAAAAACGGTCTCGGTAGGCACTGGCAATTTTTGGCGGTGCTGTATTCGCTGTTCGGCGCGCTGACGGTGTTTGGTACCGGAAACGCTACGCAGGTAAACACCATTGTAACCGCTATCGATACGGCGCTGACGCAGTACAATGTGATCGGCGCAGACCACATTCCCACGGTGAACCTTGTCATCGGCATTTTATGCGCAATGCTCGTTGCCATGGTGCTGCTGGGCGGCATCAAGCGCATCGGCAGTGTGAGCGAAAAGCTCGTGCCGTTTATGGCGCTTTTGTATGTGCTTTTGGGGCTTGGCGTGGTTGTCCTGAACATTACGCGTCTGCCGGAGGTACTGGCATCGATCGTTGTTGGCGCGTTTAACCCGAAGGCTTTCACGGGCGGTGCCATCGGCAGTCTGTTCATCAGCATGCAGCGCGGCGTTTCCCGCGGCATTTTCTCCAATGAGGCCGGCCTCGGCACGGGTTCTATCGCGCATGCCTGCGCCGATACGAAAAAGCCTGTAAAACAGGGTGTGTTTGGCATTTTTGAGGTGTTTGTCGATACCATTGTCATCTGCACATTGACGGCGCTTGTCATTTTGTGCAGCGGCACGGCGGTGAATTACGGCACCATGGCGGGCGCAGACCTGACGATTTCCGGCTTTACGACGACCTACGGCAGTTGGGCTTCCATTTTCTCTGCGGTCGCGCTGTGCTGCTTCGCGTTCTCGACCATCATCGGCTGGGGCCTTTACGGCTCGCGTTTTGTGGAATTTCTGTTCCGCACCAGTAAGGCCGTGCGCCCGTTCCTCGTCATTTATTCGTTCGTCGCAATCCTCGGCGCAACCGTCAACCTTGACCTGCTGTGGAACATCGCCGATACCTTTAACGGCCTGATGAGTATTCCGAATCTTATCGCGTTGTTATTGCTTTCCGGCACGGTGGTGAAGCTGACAAAGGAATTTTTTGCGAAAGAAGACGGGCGTAAGCTCAAAAAATAACAGAAAAATAACAGATAGTATGCGGAAAATCGCCGGGGCAAGTGCGCTCCGGCGATTTTTTGTATGTGAAAATGTCGTAGAGTCGCCCGTGCCATTTGGTGAGTTTGTTAGAAAATTGCAAAATATGGCAGAAATTGCCGAAAAACTATTTAAATGTTCAACGGATTACGATATACTCTTGTCAAGAAGTTCGTTCGGCGCAGAGAGGGGACGAAAACATGAAAAAACGGCGATATTTTGCGGGTGCTGCGGCAATTCTCTTTTTACTTTTGCTTTGCGGATTTGCCCCGCAGAGCATCACGGAAGACAAGGATGCGCAGGTTTTACTGTATGAAACTTATGGTGAAAGCGAGATACTGGTCTACACCGGTCGTACGACGGTGCTGTATCGCCCGGACGGTCGTTCCGCCGAAGCACCGTTTAACGGGCAATATGCCGTTTTGCATGGCGATACCGTAACGGTTTTCGCCGAAACCGAGGAGTTCCTTGCCGTGGAGCGTTTCAGTGCGGAAACATTGGAGGAAACAGACCTGTTCGCTTTGCCTGTGACGAGCGGCCTGCGCTTTGCGGAAAGCGACAGCGCGGGCAGGCTTTATGCTGTTACCTACGGTGCGCCGAGCACATTGCAAGTGTTTGACGCGGCGGGTGAGCCCCTAACGGAATTCATATTTGAAGACAAAATATTCGGCATACAGACGGTGGATAGTACGCTTTATGTGCTGCTTTCGGAAAGTGCCGTGCAGATTTCGCTTGCGGGAAATGTGCCGACACTTTCCGGCACGGCGTTTACCTATGCGCCGGCTGCGCGGCCGTATAAGCTGCTTGGCAGCGACGTGTACGTCAACATGCAGGGCGAAGTGCGCCTGTTTTCCGGAGAAGAGTGGGCGGAAGACACGATCGTGACGGAGGCCGTTTTGAGCGGCGACATGCTCTACTGGCTTTCGGACACCTCGGAGGTCTCGCGCGTGCGCCGCGGCGACAAGGCGGAGTTATTCACGCTTTCCGGCGAAGCGGCTGCACTCACCGCAAATGCAGCGATCATCTGGCAAAACGGCGCACTGTGCAGAGAGTCGTTCGGTACATTTGTGCAGCCTACGCCCACACCTTCGCCCATCCCGACACCTACGCCGGAGCCGACCGCGACCCCAAAGCCCTCTAAAACGCCGAAGCCGACGGCTACCCCAAAATCGAGCACGACGCCGAAGCCAACGGCTACACCGAAACCGACCGCCACGCCGGATCCGGATGTCACGGCGAAGTTGCGTGTTTCCGGCCACATTTTATACGCAGAACCGGGCGTTACGGCAGCAAAGCTACGGGCAGCATTCCCACAGGCGGAAGTGGAAGTGTACACGTCATCCTCCGCAGCGGCCTCCGGTAGGCTGAAAACCGGCATGAGCGTGCTGATCGACGACAAGCTGTATACGGTCATTGTGCCCGGCGACATCAACGCTTCCGGCACCGTGAATACGGCCGATATGCGTCTTTTGCAGCGTGTGCTCGTCGGGGAGACGGAACTGACCGACACAGCCGCGCTTGCCGCCGACTTAAATGAAAATGGCAGGCCCGATGCCGCAGACCTTGTTCTGCTCGACGCCAAAATGCAGCGGGACTAAACCGCATAAAATGGAGATGCCATCTCATCGATGCAGACAGGATTGACATGTCCGGCGAAGTAAGCTATCACGCCGTTGAAAACTCGAAGCTTTCTAAGCCGGACGTGATGGAGTTACTGCAATATCCCATCGGTGTGACACTTGAAGCAGACGGTCGATACCGTGTATTTCTGGGGGCGTATCGGTTTTGGTATTTGAGGGAATGCCTGCACTGGACAAAAATCCCGTGCTATGTTTACAAGGTCAAACGGCAGATACGTGATCCTCGTGAACGGCGCCGCCGGGAAATTCATCGCAGGCAGCAGGCGGCAGAAAGTCCGCGTATCCGGCTCCAACTCTATGAGAATTACTACAAGCTACTGAAAGGCATGAAGGACGCAGGTGAAATCAAAGGCGGTTTACAGACGCGGCTGATGCAGCTTCTCAGCGTTTCCGAACGCACGGTGCGCATTTATAAGCAGCTCTCGGAACAGCTTACCGGGCGAGAAAAGCAGCACTTAATGCGCGGTAAGCTGCCGTTTGTGCAGGCACGTGCCCTTGCCGCAGAGAGAAATCAAAAAGCGGCAATGTTGCCGAATTTTGAAAAAGCAGAGAGAAGAAAAGATAAAAACCTACCCGCTAACAATGAACAGCACCCCATTTGTTAGACAGTATGATATAATGTCTAA
>ULRL01001676.1_pt1 | contig 11601 bp, 9 predicted proteins | sample 1955391 | NCBI WGS metagenome assembly ULRL01 (sample SAMEA4835681, study PRJEB28245) | human gut metagenome | biome: gut microbiome; material: fecal sample | place: Denmark | collected 2008
GCCTGCAGCGTACCGAAATGCTCTGCCAGCAGGGCTGCAGCTTTATCGCCAATGTTGCGGATGCCAAATCCGAACAGGAGCTTATCCAGATTGTTCTGCTTGGAAGCCTCGATGGCGTTCAGCAGGTTATCGGCGCTCTTTTCCTTGAACTTATCCAGCGTCAGAAGCTGTTCCCGTGTCAGCGTGTAGATATCCGCTGCGGAGTGCACCATGTCCTTCTCCACCAGCTGGGTGGCAACTGCTGTGCCAAGGCCCTCGATATCCATTGCATCACGGGAAGCAAAATGGATGATATTGCGCAGTGCCTGTGCCGGGCACTCGGGGTTAACACAGCGCAGAGCTGCTTCATCCTCCAGATGAACGACTGGCGCACCGCAGGAGGGGCAGACCGTGGGCATCTCATAGGGCTGTGCATCCTCTGCGTGATTGGTAACACCGATCACTTCCGGGATGATATCGCCCGCCTTGCGCACCTGAATGGTATCGCCGATGCAAAGGCCGAACTGATGGATAAAATCCTCATTGTGCAGGGTCGCGCGGGCAACGGTAGTACCCGCCAGAAAGACAGGGTCAAAGCAGGCCGTCGGGGTAAGAACACCGGTGCGGCCAACTGCGACCTCAATGCTGCGCAGCGTTGTCTCCTTTACCTCTGGCGGATACTTAAACGCAATTGCCCAGCGTGGGAATTTGTTGGTGGAACCCATCAAATCGCGCTGTGCAAAATCGTTCACCTTGATCACTGCACCATCCATATCAAAATCCAGTTTGGCACGGTTCTGACCGATCTGCTCGATCTCGGCAATGGCCTGCTCAATGTCATGCACGATATGATAGCGCGGCGAGACCGGCAGGCCAAGGCTCTTGAGGTAATCCAGACTTTCAGCATGCTTGGTAAGCGTTTTGCCGCGGATCTGCTGCACATTGAAAACAAAGATAGAAAGGCCCCGGCTTCCTGTGATCTTTGCATCCTTCTGGCGCAGCGAACCGGCAGCCGCATTGCGCGGATTTTTAAAGGGCGCTGCGCCCTGCAGCTCCTGCTCTGCACACAGCTTCTGGAACGCGCCATGCGGCATATATATCTCACCGCGCACTTCCAGAAATTCCGGTGCATCCTTCAACTTTTTGGGAATGCTGCGAATGGCGCGGACATTGGCGGTCACGTCCTCGCCCACCACGCCATCGCCGCGGGTAGAGGCACGAACCAGCTCACCGTTTTCGTATTCCAGACTGCAGGAAAGGCCATCGATCTTGATCTCCACCACATACTCCGGCTCTATGCCGGCTTCCCGCACGCGGCGGTCAAAATCCCGCAGCTCATCATACGAAAATGCATCCAGCAGGCTTTCCATTTTTACCGCATGGGTCACCTTTGGCAGCTTGCTGCTGGCCGTGCCGCCTACCTTCTGGGTAGGCGATGATGCCGTGACCAGCTGCGGAAACTGCGCTTCCAATTCTTTCAGTTCCCGGGTCAGAGCATCATACTCAAAATCTTCAAGCTCCGGGGCATCCTGGTCATAGTAAAGCCGATTGTTTTTCTCGATCACAGCGCGCAATTCTTCCACGCGCTTTTTTGCCTGTTCCAACTCCAAAAGTTCCACTCTCCCGCTATCCGGTTTCTCCCGCGCTGCCGTCCGGCACTACCGCCTGAAAATGCATCGCAGAAAACTATTTTGATTATAACACATCCAGCCGCGCTCTGCAAAGAGAAAGCGGATACAATTTGTATAAGTGCTTTGAAATCTGCAGGTGTAATCGTTTTCAATCATCACTGCAAATTGATTCAAAATCAACACATGGAGATACTCTTTGTTTATTCTTTTGATAAAGCAACGTCTTATCGTTTAATTTCTCCACATCCATAACGAGTGAATCGTCCTGTGGTATCGTTGAGTCGCCAGCCAAAACACACACAGAAAGGGCAACGCATTCGTCGTGAATGCTTTAGGCCTTGGCCCCCGGCATCGTCCTCATGATGGTCGTGTTCAGTTCGTCACCACGGCAAAGAAAGCCGGTGTGGATGAGCATGTCATTAAAAAGATTGTCGGCCACTGTATTGATGATGTTGCCGAAAAGTCGTATACTAAAAGAGGCATGGAGTGGATTCGTCATTTCATGCAATGCATCGTACCATCCTAGATTTTGTACTATTATTTTAGGAGAAAAGCTGTTCCGATTTGTGAATTAAGTATCATACCGTTTCAAGAGGAGATCAAGCTGCCATGGATTGGGAAACATTAAGATCAAGCTGTCTTGCCTGCACCCGCTGCGAGCTGTGCAAGACCCGCACCAATGTGGTGTTCGGTCAGGGTGTGGAAGATGCCGAAGTTCTGTTTGTGGGCGAAGGCCCCGGCCAGAATGAGGATGAGCAGGGTCTGCCCTTTGTGGGGCGCAGCGGCCAGCTGCTGGACAAATATCTGTTTGCCATCGACCTTGACCGCACGAAGAACTGCTATATTGCAAACATCGTCAAGTGCCGCCCGCCGCAGAACCGTGACCCCCAGCCTGCTGAGAGCGAAGCCTGTATGCCCTGGCTGCGGGAGCAGTTCCGCCTGCTGAAGCCAAAGATCGTGGTCTGCCTTGGCCGCATTGCCGCCCAGCGGATGATCCGAAAGGATTTCTCCGTGACCAAGGAGCATGGCCAGCTGTACGAAAAGGGCGGCATCCTGTTCATGGGTACCTTCCACCCTGCCGCTCTGCTGCGCAGCCCGCAGAACAAGCCTGCAGCCTTTGCTGATTTTACTGCCCTGCGGGACAACATTGAAACGGTGTGCAAACATACCTATCATAAAGACTGAATCATTCCCGCTGCAAGAACCAAACACCTTCCTTTTGCATACTCTAAAACAAAAAGAGAGGTGTTCGATTATGGAAACTGCACGACATGATTCTATTGATTTCTTTCTGGGTGCCACAACGCCTGCCGGTTTCAAGGGCTATTTTGAACCGCTGCGCCACGAACCCGGTATGCAGATGTACCTGATCAAAAGCGGGCCGGGCTGCGGCAAATCCACCCTGATGAAGCGGCTTGCCCGTGCTGCCGAACAGCGCGGCGAACTGACGCAGCGCATCCACTGTGCCAGCGACCCGGGCAGTCTGGACGGCGTGATTCTGCCCGGGCAGCACAGGGCCATCGTGGATGCCACTGCACCCCATGTGGTGGAGCCGGATGCTCCCGGTGCGGACGAAGTGGTAGTGAGTTTGTACCACACCATCGATACAGAAAAGCTGCACCAGTGCACCGATGAGGTCAAGGCGCTGTTTGCCCGCAACGCCCTGCTGCGCAGCCGCGCTGCACGATATATTGCATCGGCAGGCAGCCTTTTGCTGGACAGCCGCCGCGCCGAAGCCTGCAGCGCCAATTTTGACAAGGTGCGCCGTTATGTCAAACGGCTGTGCACCCGGGTGATGCCGCGCACGGAAGGCATTGGCAGCGAAGAGCTGCGCCTGCTTTCCGCCGTCACCCCCAAGGGTGAAATGTTTTATCAGGGCACTGCACAGGCATTGGCGGATAAGTTTATCGTGTTCCGGGATGACTACGGCGCGGTGTCCCGCCTGCTGCTGGAGCTGATCCGCGCCGAAGCCTTGACGCGGGGCTACCACATTATTACCTGTCCATGCGCCATGCACCCGGAGGATAAGATCGACCATATCCTGATCCCGGAGCTGAAGCTTGCCTTCCTGACGGATAATCGCTGGCATCCGGTGCATCTGCCCAGTGTGCAGGCTGTGCGGTGCACCCGCTTCCTTGACAGGGAAAATCTGGCAGCGTACCGGGCACGGCTGCGCTTTAACGAGCGTGCTGCCGCCGAACTGCTGGAACAGGCCAGTGCCCTGATGGCACAGGCCAAGAGCTGCCACGATGAGTTGGAGACCTATTACCGTGCAGCGGTGGATTTTGGCAAAGTGGATGAAGCGGCAGCAGAATGCATGGAGATGTTCGGCCTGAAATAATCAGTTTACGTCGACGAACCGGGAGTTTCTCTGAAGACCGTCCGCTGGGGTGGGACCCTGTTGCCGTGAGGCAATAGGGCGGGCGATGGAATGGCCCGAATCGTGTCTGAAGAAAAATTACCGGTTCGTCAGTGTATCCCAAAAGCGGAGGTGAAATGCTTTGGCAACGGTTCATCTGCCCATCCGGCAGCTGGTGGAATTTCTGCTGCGGACCGGCAGCATTGACAGCCGGTTTACAGGGTTTGACCGTGCACTGGAAGGTGCCCACATCCACCGCAAATTGCAAAAAGCTGCCGGAGACGGCTATCAGGCTGAGGTATTTCTCTCCGTAGAGCGGCAGGCAGAGGACATCACTTTTACCCTTGAGGGCCGGGCTGACGGCATTTTTACCGATGAGACTGGCACGGTAGTCATTGACGAGATCAAGACCACCGCTGTGCCGCCGGAAGAGATCACTGAGGATATGAACCCCTGCCACTGGGCACAGGGCATGGTGTACGGTGCCATTTATGCCGCACAGCAAAGCCTGCCGGAACTGAATGTCCGGCTGACTTATTATCAGATAGACACCGATCAGATCATCCGCTTTATCCGCCGCTTTACGCAGCAGGAGCTGGATGAATTTCTTGACAAATTATTGTGCCAGTATGCTCCGTGGGCGCAGCGCCGGATAGAGTGGGATGTAAAGCGTACTCAGAGCCTTGCGGCACTGCAGTTCCCGTTTGCGCAGTACCGGCCCGGACAGCGGGCTATGGCGGGCGAGATCTCCCGCGCCTGCCGCGCTGGCAAGACCGCCGACTGCAAGGGCGGTACGCGGCTGTTCTGTCAGGCTCCTACCGGCATTGGCAAGACCATGAGCGCGCTTTTCCCCGCGCTGAAAGCCATGGGCGAAGGCAACGGAGAAAAGCTGTTCTATCTCACGGCCCGCAACACGACCCAGACTGCCGCCGAGGATGCCTTGACCCGGCTGCATACGGCCCAGCCAGAGCTTGCCCTGCGCAGTGTGACGCTGACCGCCAAGGAAAAGGTCTGCCTGCACCCGGACGCAGAGGGACATCCCGCCTGCCTGCCGGAGCTTTGTCCCTACGCCAACGGCTACTACGACCGCATCAAGGATGCACTGACAGCTCTGCTGGACGGTACCGGCAGCTTTGACCGCGCAGCGCTGGCCGGGGCGGCAAAGCGTTTTTCGGTGTGTCCCTTTGAACTGGGGCTAGACCTGAGCGAGTGGTGCGATGTGGTCATTGGGGATTACAATTACCTGTTCGATCCGGTGGTGCACCTGAAACGGTTCTTTGATTCTTCCGGCGACTGGTTGTTTTTGGTCGATGAAGCACATAATCTGCCCGACAGAGCCAGAGCAATGTATTCTGCACGCTTTTGTAAAAGCAGCCTGACCGAGGCAAAACGCGCATTGGGCAAGGGCAAAAGTGCTTTAAAGACCGCTCTGACCAAAGCAGACAAAGCCCTGCTGGAAGCCCGGAAAGCCTGCATACAGCTTGCACCCCGGCACAGCAGCCAGACCGATGCCGCAGACCCGGCACAGACCAGTCTTTTGCCTGAAAACACTGCTCCCGCACTGGAACTGCCCGAACCGCTGTATGTACAGGACAGTACTGTGTTTTTGCAGGAGCCGCCCTCTGCCCTGCTCAGTCCGCTGCGGGCCGTACAGGCACCTTTGCAGGATTGGCTAGAAGCGAACCCGGATGCCGAAGTACATGCACAGTTGCTGGAGCTTTATTTTGCTGTACAGGACATCACCCGTGCCGCCGAACGATACGACAGCCACTTTGTCACTCAGCTTACCGCGCGCGGCAGAGAGCTTGAATTGCAGCTGCTGTGTCTGGACCCGGCACCTTTTGTGGATGCCAGCCTTGCCACAGGGCGCAGCGCAGCGCTGTTCAGTGCAACACTGGCTCCGCCCTCGTTCTACCGCAGTGTTCTGGGCTGCAGCGATGCACGTGCCGTCGCACTGGACAGTCCCTTCCCGGCTGAAAATCTGGGGCTGTATTGCCTGCCGAATATTTCTACCCGCTACCGCGACCGCGAAGCCAGCGTGCAGGCAGTTTCGGATGCACTGGCCCGGCTGGTGCAGGCCAGAATGGGAAACTACTTTGCCTTTTTCCCAAGCTACGCATATCTGCGGCAGGTACACGAAGATTTTGCAGCACGTTACCCGGGCATTCGCACCCTTGTGCAGGAAAGCCGTCTGGATGATGCCGCTCGGGCTGAATTTCTGGCTCAGTTTGTGCCGGACCCGGCCGAAACACTTCTGGGTTTTGGCGTGATGGGCGGCATCTTTGGTGAGGGAGTTGATCTTGCAGGCAGCCGCCTGATCGGGTGCGCCATTGTGGGTGTGGGCCTGCCGCAGGTAAATCCGCAGCAGGAAATGCTTCGCCGTTATTATGACGCACAGAACGGCTTTGGATTTGATTATGCCTACCGCTATCCCGGCATGAACAAGGTACTGCAGGCCGCAGGGCGCGTGATCCGCACGCCGGAAGACAGAGGTGCGGTGCTTTTGCTGGACGACCGGTTTGCCCAGCAGGAATACATCCGGCTGTTCCCTCCTCACTGGCGGCATATCCGCTATCTGCGCAGCTGCGAAGAACTGGCCGCTGCCCTGCAGGACTTCTGGAATAAATGAGACCCAAACAAAAAGGCACTGCCGCACCCAAAACAGGAGCGGCAGTGCCTTTGCTTCTTTTTTGTTTTATTTTGCTGCTTTCCGGTTCTGCTGCAGGCTATCCCACGAGGGCATTTCATTGCGCAGCTTTTCCCACATGGGCATTGCCGTGCCGGTCTGCCTGCGCAGCGCATCGAACGCTTCGTCCAGATACTTCATTTCGGACACTGCGTGCATGGCGTGATCCGAAACGCACAATCTGCCCAGCGGTGTTTTTGTCATGGTAAACACCATCGCTTCCATCTTACGGCGGGCCGATGTGCCGGGCTGGAAATTATCGGTGTTGTTGGCATCGTTCACCGGGATGCCCGCATCCTTGAGCATCAGGCAGGCTTCATAGGCGGCATCCAGAATGGCACCGCGCTGCTGCTTGGTGGCCCGGTGCAGATCGCCGTTGCAGGCATAGCACACATAGCACGCTGGCAGAACGAATGCAATGTGGCACTTGAGCCATTCATCCATATCGCCATAGAAGGTCAGCTTGTATTTTGCACCGTCAAAGGCGGTCTTGAGCCGGGTTCGGAAGGTGCCAGAAAGCGGAGTTGTGGCACCGCCCACCGTCATGCCAGCACTGGCGTACACACTGACCACATGGTCGTGTTCACGGCGGCCTGCCGTGCCCTGAAAGCCGAATGCGATCTTATCCGCCGGGCGCTGCATGAATTCCAGCACCTGCTTTGCCTGCGGGTTATTGCCCACAAACACAAAATACTGGCTCTTGTTGGCCTTGAGCACAGGAAGCACATCCGGCAGCTGGCTCGCCTGCACGACCACAAAGACGAGATCATAATAATCATCCGGGGCGAGAGTGTCCACGGTTTTGATCCGTTCCGTTGTGGTCTTGCGCTGCACCCAGTGGCGGATGACCAAACCCTTCTGGTCGATCATTTCCTTCCACTCTCCGCGCGCAAGCAGCGTGACAACGTTCTTTTTGTTCTGCATCAGCACATGGGCCAGCTCGCAGCCCAAAACGCCCGCACCGTAAACCAGAATCCTCATCCAGATACGCCTCCCTTATGTGTGTTAAGGTTTGCTTACTTTTTCAAAAACGAGAAAAAGCCTTTTTTCTCGTAAGGTGCACTGCTTACGCCCTTGACCTCATAGCCGGTTGCATTGATGGCATCCCGCAGCTTCTGCTCGTCCAGCGGCTGTTCCGAGTGGATCACCGTCTGGGCTTTTGCCTTCGAGGACGACACCTTTTTTACCTCCGGGAAGGCCTTGCGCACGGCTTCGTTGACATGGCTCTCGCACATGCCGCACATCATACCATCTACTTTTACGATCGTTTCAATCATTTTATTCCCCTCCAGATCTTCTGCGCGCATCGGCCCGTTGACGCAGAATCTGTTAGGAAGCGCTAACCACAGTTTCAAACAAAACGCCGTCGGGAACTGCCCGGCAGCGGTGCGGAGCGGTTCCCTGTTCTGTGGTGGGTCTGCTCAGAAAATGCACGCATGATTTCTTGTCTTCATCATATCACACCAGTGGGCTAAATGCAAGATGAAAAATACCCCATCCCGGTTTTTGCGTTTTTCACTCATGCACCCGGTATCCTGCTGCCGTGGTCAGTATTCAATGCCTTTCCGGGCGGAAATTCCCCTCTGGTAAGGGTGGCGGTGGCACTTCATCTCCGTGGCATAGTCCGCAGCGTCCAGCATCCACTGTGGCGCAGCATGGGCAGTAAGCACGCATTCCTGCTCTGCCGGGCGTTCCAGCACAGCCTTTTGCAACAGGGCTTTATCCACCATATCCAGTTCCCATGCGCTGCCCGCTTCGTCCAAAATCAGCAGGTCGGCAGGGTCGGCCATGGCAGCTGTGAGGTTCGCATTCTGCAGCTGGCGGGTGGCTTCCTTTTCCGCTTCGTTCATCTGGAACACGAATTTCTGCCCCGCCTTGCCGCGGTACACCTTTGCACCCAGCTGTTCCAGCAGCGGCACCTCGCCGCTTTTGCCGCCTTTGAGGAACTGCAGGATCACCACCCGCTTTCCGCTGCCCATGGCCCGCAAAGCAAGGCCCATGGCAGCGGTGGTCTTGCCCTTGCCATCACCGTAATATAGATGTAACAGCCCTGTACGCTTCATGGTCATTTCTCCTTTTGTCTTTGCGTTTATGGTAACACAAACCCAGCAAAAAAGGAAGAGAAAGCACCCGAAGGCGCTTCCTCTTTCAAACAATGCGATATTTACTGATACAGAGGGAAATCCCGGGTCAGCTTCAGCACACGGTCACTGATCTCGTCCTTCTTCTCGTCGTAGTGCCAGATGCAATCGGCGATGCAGTCGGCGATCACCTTCATCTCGGCCACGCCCATGCCGCGGGTGGTAACAGCCGGGGTGCCCAGACGCACGCCAGAAGTCACGAACGGGCTGCGGGTCTCGCCGGGGACAGTGTTCTTATTGGCGGTGATGTGCACGCTGTCCAGACGTGCTTCCAGCTCCTTGCCGGTGCACTCCTCGTCACGCAGGTCGATCAGCATGAGGTGGTTGTCGGTGCCGCCGGATACCAGCTTGACACCGCGTGCCTGCAGCTCTGCTGCCAGAGCCTGTGCATTCTCCACGATCTTGCGGGCATATTCCTTGAACTCCGGCTTCAGTGCTTCACCAAAGCAGACAGCTTTTGCGGCGATCACATGCTCCAGCGGGCCGCCCTGGGTGCCGGGGAACACGGCAGAATTGATGCGCTTTGCAAGAATGGGATTGTTGGTCAGGATCAGACCGCCGCGGGGGCCGCGCAGGGTCTTGTGGGTGGTGGTGGTCACAACATCAGCATACGGCACAGGGCTCTGGTGATAGCCGCCTGCCACCAGACCGGCAATGTGGGCCATATCCACCATCAGATATGCACCATAGCCGTGGGCGATCTCAGCGATCTTCTCAAAATCGATGGCACGGGGATATGCAGATGCACCGGCCACGATCAGCTTGGGGCGCACCTTTTTAACCTGCTTTTCCAGCTCAGCATAGTCGATCACGCCATCGGCATTGACACCGTAAGAGACAAAGTTATAGTTCTTGCCGGACATGTTCACCGGAGAACCGTGGGTCAGATGGCCGCCCTGAGACAGATCCATGCCCATGACAGTATCGCCCAGATCCAGCAGAGCAAAATAAACTGCCAGATTGGCCTGTGCACCGGAGTGGGGCTGAACATTGGCATATTTTGCGCCGAACAGCTTGCAGGCACGCTCGATGGCAATGTTCTCCACCTCGTCCACATAGACACAGCCGCCATAGTAGCGCTTGCCGGGCAGGCCCTCGGCGTACTTGTTGGTCAGGATGCTGCCCATTGCGGCCATGACGGCGGGAGAGACGATGTTCTCACTGGCGATCAGTTCAATGTTCTGGCGCTGACGGTTCAGCTCGCGATCCATGGCTGCGGCCAACTCCGGATCAACGGTATTGACCAGACCGATGGTGTCCATCATTTCATTGTACATAATATTCTAACCCCTCTCAATTTCCGGAGAAAGCCCCGGATCTCTGGATCTCTTCAAGCCACCCTGCTCCGCGCACGAACCGAATTGCTTTCTTTTATCATAGCAGAAAGCTGCAGAATCTTCAACTTCCATTTTGCCAAAAGGCTTGCTTTTTTCGTCTGAAGTGTTTATTATACTTGTATAAAAATGCAGTGTCGTTTTTGTATATTTTTCAAGTCAGTCAACCTTCAGATGAAGCGAGGTGTTCTCTGGTGACGGTCAGTGAAGCAAAGCAGACCCAGCGCAAAGCGGGCCGTGCCGCACGCAAGGCTCTCGGCCCGGAAGAACGCAAGGCTGCAAATGCCGCTTTGTGCGCATTCCTCTGGCAGCTGGCTGCCGTGCAGAATGCGCAGACCATCCTGCTGTACGCAGCGTTTGGTTCCGAAGCCGACCTTTCTGCCCTTGCGGAAAAGGCGCAGGCGCAAGGCAAAACGCTGGCCTATCCGGTGTGCGGCGAGGCGTATTCCCTTACAGCCGCTGTACCCGGCCCGGACGGCTGGGAGATAGGACAGTACGGCATCCGCACCCCCATCCTGAGCCGGTCGGAGATTCTGCTGCCGGAAGCGCTGGATCTGGTCCTTGTACCCTGCACGGCTTTTGATGCAGACTGCTTCCGGGTCGGCATGGGCAAGGGCTATTACGACCGGTATCTTCCCCGCTGCAAAAACGCGGTGAAGATCGGCATTGCATTTGAGGCACAGCGGGTGGAACATGCTGCCGTAGACGAGCACGACCAGCGGCTGGATGCCTATGTAACAGAGAGGGGTATTTACAAATGGAAATGACTAAGCTGAGCTGTGAGAAATTTCTCGCAGAGCTGGCCAGCAAAGCCCCCACGCCGGGCGGCGGCGGAACGGCGGCGCTGGTGGGTGCTGCCGGTGTAGCGCTGGGCAATATGGTGGGCAACCTGACCACCGGCAAAAAGAAATATGCCGCCGTGGAAGCAGACATTCAGGCTCTGAACACAAAGGCCGGTTTCCTGCGCAAAGAGCTGGAGGCGCTGGTGCAGGCCGATGCCGATGCCTTTGCGCCGCTGGCTGTGGCCTACGGCTTGCCCAAGGACACACCAGAGCAGGCTGCACACAAAGCCGCCGTGCTGGAAAAGGCGCTGGATGCCGCCTGTGCCGTGCCACTTGAGGTCATGGAAAAGTGCGCCGAGGGCATTGCTCTGGTAGAAGAATACGCCGCCAAAGGCAGCGTGATGGCCGTCTCGGACGCAGGCTGTGCAGCCGCTCTGTGCAAGGCAGCCTTGCAGGCCGCAAGCCTGAATGTGTTCATCAACACAAAGCTGATGGCAGACCGTGAGCGCGCTGCTGCGTTGGACGCAAAAACAGACAAACTGCTGGATGAATTTGTGTCGCGGGCAGACGCTGTTTTTGCATCCGTGACGAACAAATTGCGGAATAAGTGAGGAAAAGTATTATGGCAACGATTTTGAAGGGCGCCCCCGTTGTAGCCGCTATGAACGAACGCAATGCGGCGCTGTGTG
>ULRL01026235.1_pt1 | contig 11598 bp, 9 predicted proteins | sample 1955391 | NCBI WGS metagenome assembly ULRL01 (sample SAMEA4835681, study PRJEB28245) | human gut metagenome | biome: gut microbiome; material: fecal sample | place: Denmark | collected 2008
TCATCGGGCCGGTGTTTTATCAGGATGTTTCGCTGCGCGGGATTGAGCAGGGGCTGCAATACTATAACCGTCTGGAAACGAGCGTGGCATGGACCATGCAGCTGTACGAGGTGTTGAAAACCGTCCCTGTGCTGCAATGCACGGTCTTGCACCGCTACGCGCTGATGATGCACTATTGTCTGACCGGCAACCACCTTGCGATCAGCGACATCAACAGCGAGTTTTTGGCGCAGGTGCGCAATACAGTGCAGCAGCCCGCTCACGATCGCCACAAGGTCTGGATGGCAGAGCAGGGACTTCTGCAGATGGTGCGCACCGGTGACTTGAACTACAGGCAGGCCCTTTCCGCCAGTATGGGAATCAGCGCGGGTGTGCCGGTGCGCAGCGATGACGCTTTGCGCCAGAGCAAGACCAACATCATCGTGTTTACCTCGCTGGTATGCCGTGCCGCCATCGAGGGCGGGCTTTCGCCGGAGGAAGCCTACGCGCTGGGGGACAGCTACATCCAATCCGCTGAAAATGCAAAAACATTGGATGATCTTGAACCGCTCGGCCTTATGATGTATGACGACTTTGTCCGGCGCGTGCATAAATGCCGCACCAACCCGCATCTCAGCCAGCAGGTGCAAAAGTGCGTGGACTATATTGAGATGAATCTCGATAAAAAAATACGCGCTGCAGATATTGCAGCGCTGGTGGGCTATACGGAATATTATATGACCCACAAATTCAAGAAAGAAACGGGCTTGAGCGTGACAGATTACATAAAATTTGCCAAGATTGAGCGCGCCAAGGTTTTGCTGAAAAGCACCAACCAGATCGTGCAGGACATTGCCGCTGCACTTTCTTTTAGCACACGCAACTATTTCAGCCGGATTTTTCAGGAGGTCACTGGCCAAACCCCAATGGAGTACCGTGAAAAGTAAAGGCAATACCGCATAATTCTAAGTGCCGCAGCCGCCGAAGCGGTGCTTAAGCCGTAAGGCGGGAATTGTGCGGTGTTGCCTAAATACTTATTAAAAAACCTCTGCCAGGCAAACATCCAGTCTGGCAGAGGTTTTTGTGTTTTATTCTTGTGTCAGCGCCCGGACCGTTCTGACCACGCGGGAGGCATTGATTTTTACCTGCTCCAGTGTCACTGCGCCGCTGTCGATGCCCTGCAGCAGGTTGTCATAATCACCCTTGTTGCCGGGCATTGGAAAAATGCGGCTTTGTGCCAAACGGGAAAACAGGGGAGGAAGGCCCCCGTTTTGTGGTGGAACGACCCCAAACAACCTGAGCGTTCATTCAGAAAAGGTATTGGCGGGGTGGGCTGCAATAAGGCAAATAAACCTGCCCGCAGGAAAAAAGAGCAATATGTCTGCACCGTTCTGTAGCTTTACAAAAGGAAGGCAGAAAGAGTATAATCTGAACAATCGGCATAGGAAATATACGGTAAGGCAAGACAGAAACGCACAATATCAGTTGATGCAAGGCGATTGCCATATTTGGCGGGTAAGCTGCATCGGATCACGAAACGGGGATTTACCATGATACGCATCGCAATCGTAGAGGATGATACAGGGTATCGCAGTCAACTCGGAAAGTACATTGATCAGTATCAAAGCGATTTTTCGGAAACGGTCAGTGTATCTGAATTTTCAGACGGATTGGAAATTGTCGAAAAATATAAATCCGAGTATGACATAATCCTGATGGATATCCAAATGAAGCATATGGACGGTATGCAGGCGGCCATGCGCATACGGGATATGGATAAAAATGTCATCATTATATTTATTACAAATTCTGCGCAATTTGCTGTGCAGGGATATAAGGTCGAGGCATTAGACTATGTATTGAAGCCCATTCAATACTTTGCCTTCTCCCAGGTGCTGCATAATGCGGTTAAAAAAGTACATGGAAAATCCAAGTTCTATATACATCTGATACAGGAGAGCAAGATGATCCGGCTGGATGCAGACCAGATACTGTATATTGAAAGCCGCGGACATACAATTATCTACCATACCGAGATCGGTGAGTATGCAGAGAGAGGATCACTGAAAAGCGCCGAGGAAAAGCTCGCGCAGAGGCATTACTATAAGTGCAACAACTGCTATTTGGTAAATCTGGCGCATGTGGAGCGTGTGAATCAGCTGGTCGTAACCGTAAAAGGGCAGGCTCTGCAAATTAGCCGTGCACGGAAGAAAAGCTTTATGGAAGCCCTTGCTGCATATATGGGAGGCGAATAACAGGCGTGATACAGGATATTCCGAAATTGTATACTGCGCTGGCGGAATGGTTGGCATGTGTGCTGTTTGTAAGGCTGCTGCCCCAGCGTTATAATGCAGCAAAAACGGCCGGGATCCTGGCAGCAGCGCTGCCTTTATTCGGCTTGGTGCAGTGGTTGATCGGCATTGTTCCGCTAAGCCTTTGGATTCCCGGCATGATCGTGGCTTTGGTTTTGATGTACGCTACAATCTGGTTGTGCTGCCGCTTGAACTTTTGTGATACGGGTTTTTGGTGGGCGCTGGCGTTCACGCTGGCAGAGTTTGTTGCGTCGCTGGAGTGGCAGCTCTATTCATTCGGCGCATCAAAGATGCCGGGCAGTTGGTGGATACAGGGACTGTTCTTGCTGGCTTTTTATGGCGGCGGCTTTGGCGTTTTTCTGCGACTTGAGCAGAAAAGGCTGAGAGATAAAGCGCCACTGCATATGACAAGGCGTGAAAGCATATCGGCGGCCGTTATAGCGATCGGCACATTTTTAATCAGCAATATCAGCTATGTGACGACCAATACGCCGTTCAGCGGGCGTATGACCACGGAAATATTCTGGATACGAACGCTGGTGGATTTCGCGGGCGTGGCTGTGCTGCTTTCCATGCAGGATAGGTGGCAGGACATGCAGACCCAACACGAATTAACGGCAATCCAGACACTTTTAAAGCGGCAGTATGAGCAATACCGCATCAGTCGTGATAACAGTGAAGCAATCAACCGCAAATACCACGACTTAAAGCATCAGATACAGGTCATTCGGATGGAGTCAGATGCGGCCAGAAGAGAGGAATACCTTTCGCAACTGGAAAAAGGAATGCAGAGCCTGGGTGTGAATCAGCATACCGGAAATGATGTGCTGGATACGATCCTGTCAGATAAGCAACTGTATTGCAGTCAGCATCAGATCACGCTGACGATCGTTGCGGACGGTGCAAGGTTGGATTTTATTGAAACGATGGACATCTGCAGCATATTCGGCAATGCGCTTGACAATGCAATAGAGGGTGTGGAAAAGCTGGCTGACCCGCAGCAGCGCCTTATCCGGGTGGCTGTCTATACGCAGAATGTGTTTTTGATCATCCGGGTGGAAAACTACTGTACAGCGCAACTTTCTGTTGTGGACGGAGAGTATCGCACAACGAAGCATGATAAGGATATGCATGGCTACGGGATAAAAAGCATCCGATATACAGCAGAGAAGTATGGCGGATCGGTTTCGGCAGATTGTTCAGATAACTGGTTCCATCTGAGCGTTCTCCTTCCATTGCCGGAAAAAGCCTGATCCTATACAGAACGGCTGTGCGGTATTGCCTTAGAAATACAGCCGGCCAGCGCGCAGACAAAAACAGTTTTAAGCATGTGGGAGCGGTGCAGAGTTGATCTGCACCGCTTTTTTGTGGAATGCATAAAAGGAAACATATATGCCCGAAAAAAATGTTCAAGAATGCAAGTTGTGCCACTGTGGAGACGGGTTATGCCAAAATCCCCCGAAAAAAGAAGGAGTTGTGCTACACTTAAAACGTAACAGCAGAAAGGAAGGAGGTGAAAACTGTGAACAGACAAGCAGTGAACCCATATTTGCCATCGTGGGAATATATTCCGGATGGGGAACCGCATGTGTTCAATGGTAGAGTGTATGTCTATGGCTCACATGACCGCTTCAACGCACCGATCTTCTGTGTGAATGACTACGTTTGCTGGTCGGCGCCGGTGGAAGATCTTTCCGAATGGCGGTACGAGGGAGTTATCTACCGCAAAAAACAGGACCCCAAAAATCCATTGGGATACCATCTGCTTTTTGCACCGGATGTCTGCCAAGGCCCGGACGGCCGGTACTACCTCTACTATGCGTTTGACTTTTTAGGCATTATGAGCGTGGCGGTCTGCGATACACCTGCGGGAGAATATAAATTTTTGGGTCATATTCACTATGCAGACGGCACACTCTGGGGACGAAGAAGGGGAGATCAGCTTCCGTTTGATCCCGGAGTTTTGGTGGACGATGACGGGCGCGTGTGGCTGTATTCCGGCTTTTATAATGCAGTGCCTGCTATTCTGACAGGTGGACACAAGCTTAGATGCGACGGCGGTACAGTTCTGGAACTTGAAAAAGATATGGTGACGATAAAAACGGAGCCGCGCGTGATTTTCCCTAAAAAAGGGCCGGGAGCTTTTCAAGGACATGAGTTTTTTGAAGCAAGCTCGATACGCAAGGAAGGAAAAACCTATATCTTCGTATACTCCTCTCGTCATAACCATGAGCTATGCTACGCTACCAGCCAAAGCCCTGACAGAGATTTCTCTTACGGCGGCACTCTGGTTAGTCAGGGTGATATCTTCCTGGACAGCAACCTGTCCGAAAAGCACGCAGCTAACTATTTGGGCAATACACATGGCGGGCTGCTCAAGCTAGAGGACAAATGGTATGTTTTCTATCATAGGCAAACCAACCGTCATTCGTATTCCCGGCAGGCTTGTGCCGAGAAGCTTCGGCGTAACGAAAACGGAGCGTTTCTGCAGGCAGAGGTCACAAGCTGCGGCCTAAACGATGGACCCTTAAAGGGAAAAGGCCGTTATGAGGCGCGTATTGCCTGCAACCTCTGGGGGAAGGATGGTACCGGACGCTATGACGGACTTTTCCCGAAATGGCGGCTGCGCAATCACCCCTATTTCACGCAGGACGGGCCGGACAGAGAGGACAGCGGCAATCAGTACATTGCCAATATGCGCGATGGTGCAGTGGCAGGATTCAAGTACTTTGCCTTTAAAGATGCTGCTGAGATAAAGGTACATTGTACCGGCTCTGCAAACGGACGCCTTCAGGTGTCAACCGCACCGGATTTTTCCACGCTGTGTGCCGATATTTTCATAAAAAACGGCAGTCAGGTGGGGGAGAAGGTGTCCCTTACGATCCCTGATGGAACCTATCCATTGTATTTCCGTTTTACGGGTAGTGGGAAAATGAATTTCCACTGGTTTGAATTGCAATAAATACGCTTTAAACCGCATACCCATTTACTTTTGAAGGAGAAAAGAAATGAAAAATAAGAAGAGGCTTGTGCCGTGGCTGATTGCTGCAGTTATCATTGCGGCATTGGCAGTAATAGGGAAAAAACTGTACGATTTGATGTTTGGCGGCTCCCTGGCAGTTACGACCGAGGATTTGAAGAACGGCATTATTGCTTGTAGCCCGGCTATTATCTTTATTGTTGTTGTACTGATCGCGGCGCTCATCGTAGTGGTCGCAGCCGGAAAGCTAAAACAGCCGAAGCGCGCGCTGGTGCGTGCACAGGCCCCGATTGCAATTTTGCTGGCTATCACGCTTTCCGTCAACTGGGTTATTCTCGGCGTAGAATACTCGGTGGTGAACAGTGTTTTTGCTGAGGATGTCAAGGTTTCGGACGAAACAATGGCATCCGGCCGTGCGATTGCAGACCAGATTGCATCCGAGGGCATCGTTCTGCTGAAGAATGATGACAAGGCGCTGCCGTTGAGCGCCGGTACAAAGCTCAACTTGTTTGGCTGGTCGAGTGTTCGCCCGTTGTATGGCGGCACCGGCTCCGGTGACAGTGATACAAGCAATGCGGTTTCTCTGATTGACGGCCTTAAGCATGCGGGCTTTGAAGTCAATGAGGAGCTTGTGAAATTCTATGAGAATTTCCGTACAGAGCGTCCTGTCGGTACGATCCGTCTGCGTGAGATCGGCAGCAAGCGCGGCGATTTCACCGTTCCGGAGCCTACCATTGCAGAGTACGAGAACGCTAACATTTTTGAGGATGCGGTCGCTTACTCGGATACAGCGGTGGTTGTTGTCAGCCGTACCGGCGGCGAGGGCTTTGATGTCCCGCAGAGCATCACTGGCCCGGATGAATACAATGCACAGTACGGCGGGCTCGCACAGTTCTATGATTTTACAACGCAGGCAGAAGACCTCGATGCCGGCAAGAGTTACCTGGAATTAAGTAACCGCGAGATTGCAATGGTAGATCGCGTTTGTAAAGAGTTCAAGAATGTTATCGTTGTGGTCAACTCCTCCAATGCTATGGAGCTTGGCTGGCTGGATCAGTATGACAGCATTAAGGCAGCCGTTCTGTGCGGTGCGCCCGGCGAGCTTGGCTTTGATTCCCTCGGAAAGATCCTGAGCGGTGAAGTGAATCCGTCCGGACATCTGGCGGATACCTATGTTTACGATCTGCTCGCAACGCCCACGGTCAACAACTTCGGCGGCTTTGCGTATGATAACTATGCAGAGGTTACGGGGAGCCAGGACAACCGTGCCATGTTTGTCAACTACTGCGAGGGCATCTATGTTGGCTACAAATTCTATGAAACGGCTGCTGCAGAGGGCCTTATTGATTATGATAAGGTGGTTCAGTATCCGTTCGGCTATGGCTTAAGCTACACTACCTTTGATTCGTCAATTGCAGCTGTCGAGGATGATGGCGAGAAAATCACGCTGGATGTAGCAGTTAAAAATACCGGCGATACAGCAGGAAAATATGTTGCAGAAATTTTCTATGAGCCGCCGTATTATAACGGTGGCATCGAAAAGGCAGCAGCAAATCTTGTGCAGTACTCCAAGACGGAAATCCTGCAGCCCGGCGAAGCACAGACCCTGAAGATCACCTTCCGTTATGAGGATATGGCCTCCTATGATTCGAACGGCATCAAGAGTGCGAATGGTGCGTATGTACTCGAGGCAGGCGACTATAAGATCAATCTCTGCTCGGATTCTCATACGATCCTGGATACCTATGTTGCCAAGGTGGACAAGGACGTCATCTATGACGATGCACATGATGGCGCTCGCTCCACAGATCAGGTGGCTGCTACAAACCAGCTCACCTTTGCGCAGGGAGATGTGACCTATCTCAGCCGTGCCGATGGCTTTGCCAACTATGCAGAGGCTACCGCTGCGCCTGCAAACTATAGCCTGAGTGCACAGGCACTGGCAGACTATGCAAGTGCAGCAACCTTTGATGCGGCAAAATACGATGACCCCAATGCTGTGATGCCGACCACTGGGGCGAATAACGGGTTGAAACTTGCTGATCTGACCGGCGTTGCTTACGATGACCCCAAGTGGGAGCAGCTTCTCGATGAACTCACGGTCAATGACTTGTTCAGCCTTACGGCAGACGGTGGTTACCATACCGTTGGTGTTGAATCCATCGGCCTGTCCGCAACGGAGGACTGTGACGGCCCGACAGGTGTGCACAGCAACTACAATCCTGCCGCAGGTCCGAGCTATCCTGGTACTGTGATGCTGGCATGCACCTGGAACCAGCCGCTGGCCAAGGCGCGCGGTGAACAGATTGCAAAGGAATGTGCTGAAATCAACTGTACAGGCTGGTATGCACCTGCAATGAATATCCACCGCAGCGCATTCGGCGGGCGTAACTTTGAATACTATTCCGAGTGCGGCGTTCTCTCCGGGCTGACCGCAGCTGCAGAGGTGTCCGGCGCAACCGAAAATGGTCTGATTTGCTATGTGAAGCATTTTGCCTTCAACGATCAGGACAACTATCGTCAGAATAACATCTGCACATGGCTGAATGAACAGTCTGCCCGCGAAATTTACCTCAAGGCATTTGAACAGCCGATCAAGGCAGGCGGCATGGGCGTTATGACCTCTATGAATGCGGTCGGTCCTGTCTGGGCCGGTGGCTGTAAGGCTCTTTTGACGAACATTCTGCGTGATGAATGGGGCTTCCATGGCGCTGTCATTACAGACGCAGTCGTCAGCGCATGGTATATGGACGGTAATCTGGCAATTCGTACCGGCGGCACGAAGATGCTGGCGTTTAACATTACGAATGAGTTCTACCGTGATTTGAACTCTGTCGGTACGGTAACGGCTATGCGCAATGCGGCGCACGGCACGCTGTATGCATTGGCAAACTCCTTCGCTGTGACGCGTGCGGTATCTGTGCCGAAGTGGGTAAAGACGACCTACGCAGTGGATGCAGTTGTTGCAATCATCCTTGTCGCTTGGGAAATCTGCGCAATCCGCAAATACCGCAAGGCAAAAAAAGAGGACGAGGATACTGAGCAATAAGATGTCTTATGAAAGATAAAAGGAATACAGCAAAAACAGCCAATCAGGATATAATGCAGTGGATCCGTGAGGGTGGCTTGTTCGTAATTGTATGCAACCTCATTACGGTGTTTAAGTACATATTGCTGCAGTTCCTGCCTGCTGCTTTTGCAAATATGCCCAAGGTGGATTTTGGCTGGCCGGGAATCGAAGTGACCATGCTGGGAGCAACCTTCAAATGGAACATTTTGGGCTATGACGCAGAACATGGTGGTTTGCCTTATTTTTGCGCTTATATGATAGCCATGATACTGGGTGAGGTAATCAATTTCCCAATACAAAGAAATGTCGTTTTCCGCAGCAAGGGGAATCTTACCTGGCAGATCGTTTGGTATGCGGTTGCATTTTGCGTAATAACCTGTATTGTAAATTCTATAAACTGCATTTGGGTCGCAACAGCTGCGCGATATGTGCCGGATTTTATTTACAATATTGGTACAACGGTATTGAACGGCGGTGTTTCCATGGTAATCTTCTTTTTCGTCAACAAGGTCATTTTCCCAACCAGCGATTAAGACGACGTCTCTTATCTTCTACAGGAATCACCTGAGCGCAGTGATGATGCGTTTGCCCGCTCAGAAAGCGTAAAACACGCCCGGACAGTTTGCACTTGTGCAGCTGTCCGGGCGTGTTGTTGTTTTTTGCAAGACCGCCAAAAGCAAGCGGCTGAAACTGTGCAATACTGCTTGTGTGAGGAAGGCACTCGGCGTGCTGCTGTGCCGGTCACAGGCGGATCATCCAGCTGCATCTTCTGAACATGACAAGCGAGACGGCCAAGCGGAAAATCTCCTCCTGTGTAAGCAGTGGAAGAAGCCCAGAACGAAGGTGGCCAATCTTTGCCTCGTTGACGATCTTTGACATGATGATGTCCTCCTTGAAAATGGCTGGCTCTGTCCTGCACAGACGCACACTTTTTACCAGTATAGCACTATCCGCCAAAATATCCCAGATAAAAAGACGGAGAATCGGAGAAAATGCAGGGAGGCTGCTTGCGTCAAAATTGATAAAGCAAAAGTTGACTTTTGTGCTGATTTCGAATACGATATAGGCACAAAAGTATGGTGGTACCAGTGGTGAATATAAGTAGCTCGGCACAGGTGCAGGAGATTCTGACCCGCGCGGCTTGCGGAGCATTCGCCAATGGTGGGGAGGCGGCAGAATGAATTCTTTTTCGGTAGAGCAAAAAAGAGTAGATGTATTCGAAAGTGCCGCGCCAAACAAGCCGGTGATTTATCTGAATACCTATGGGCGCGAGGGAGCGCAGATCTTTCAGTATTTGACAGACATCGGCTGTCAGGATTTTTCGCTGGTTGCAGTCAGTAAGCTGGAATGGAATCATGATATGGTGCCATGGGATATTCCGCCCATATTCAAAAATGGTGCATCATATACCAGCGGAGCCGATGAGTACCTGCGCCTTCTGATAAACCAAATTATACCGAAAGCAGAAAGTCTGTTGCAGGGGACCTCCGCCTGGCGGGGAATTGCGGGATATTCACTGGCCGGACTGTTTGCACTGTATTCTATTTATCAGACGGACGCCTTTTCGCGAGTTGCGAGTGTCTCCGGCTCGCTGTGGTTTCCGGGAATTAAAGAGTATGTCGTTTCCCGTACACCCGTGAAAAAACCTGCCGATATCTTCTTTTCGCTGGGCGACCGGGAGTGCCGCACCCAGAATTCGCTTCTAAGATGTGTTCAGCAGAATACCGAATCCATCGAAAGATATTACCACGAGCAGGGAATAGATACGACCTTCCAATTAAATCCCGGCAATCACTTTAAAGATGTGGTACAGCGAACAGCGGCAGGACTTCAGTGGCTATTGAGCAGAGAATATGACCCATGAAAGATGCAGCATAATGGGATATAAAGTTTTGTGGGTGCGGCATACTACATGACATATGTATCGCAAGAGACATCGTAGGAAATTTGCGAAGTTTTGTGCACTGATTAGTTAGCTCAAACAGCTATTCCGTAATCTAAATTGCTTATAAAAGAATCACCACACAATTCTAAGAGCCGCTGCGGCTGTGTTTAGAATTGTGTGGTGATTCTTTTATCCAGCTAACGCCCACGCGCCCATAAGAACCGTCACAAACAGGATGTTGGAAACTGTGAACAACGCAAAATACCGGCCTTTTTGTAACGGCAACTCCCTTGCAATTTCGCGATACGAGATCAGGCTGGCCATTGAGGCAATCAGCGTGCCAAGGCCGCCAAGATTTGTGCCGATGATCAGGGAGCGGATATTCTCTGTAAATCCCGAAAGCAGGATCGCCGCAGGCACATTGCTGGTTACCTGTGAGGCAAGCACAGAAACCCATACCTCGTGGCCGGTAAGAATATGCTGCAGCCATCCGGAAAAGGCGGCAAAACGCCCCAGATTGCCAATAAAGATAAAGAGCGTAACAAAGGTAAGGATCAGCGAATAGTCCACACGGCATAATGTGTTCCGGTCTGCCAAAAGCACACAGGCCAGAACCGCAGCAAACGCGATACCATAGGGCAGAACACGCAGTACCACCAACAGACAGAGCACGAATAAAATACTGTATAGCGATAATAGTGCCTTGTTCGGGCTTGCAGCAGCCGCAGAATGAGCCATGGAGATCTTTGCGCCACGGCGGCACAGCCCCACCGCCCATAGCGCAAGAAGTGCCAGCGACAGGATGGAGTAGGGGAGCATCAGCAAAACAAAAGAACCCATATCCATTCCGCTTTTTCCATACAGGTACAGGTTTTGCGGATTACCAAGAGGTGTTAGCATACTGCCGAGGTTTGCGGCTATCGTCTGCATGCAGACGATGGGAAGCAGCAGCTTATCCCGAACGGCAGCATCCAAGCTGTTTACAACAACAAATGTGAACGGAACAAAGGTAAGCAGCGATACATCATTAGTGATCACCATGCTTGAGAAAAAGCACAGCCCCACCAGAACAGCGGTCAGCTGAAGCGTTGTGCGAGTATGGGACAGCAGCGCGCGCCCAAGCCGATCGAAAACGCCCTGCCCCCGCAGCCCGGCCATGACGGTCATGAGTGAGAACAGGATCGCAAGCGTGCGAAAATCAATATAACCAAGATATTCTGCATCCGGAAGAACGAAGCAGGATGAAACCAAAGCCAGACAGGCAGTAATGCTTAGAACAGGCTCTTTTTGAAAAACGCGTTTTATCGCCATGGCAGGAAGCTCTTTTCCGTAAAGGCAATACCGCACAATTCCCGCCTAACGGCTCAAGCAC
>ULRL01001512.1_pt1 | contig 11538 bp, 9 predicted proteins | sample 1955391 | NCBI WGS metagenome assembly ULRL01 (sample SAMEA4835681, study PRJEB28245) | human gut metagenome | biome: gut microbiome; material: fecal sample | place: Denmark | collected 2008
TCTATGGAGGGACTAGAGGCCAGACGTAAGAAGCATAACGAAGAGCTGCGGAGAATGGAACAGGAAGGGAAGCTCTTCTACGGGCCGCATTATTTTTCCGCACCGGCGTATCTGCAATATGAGCTGACCCGCCTGAAGCTGGATTTTGTACAGCCGTGTGGGAAAGTCCGGGAAGGCGGTTTCTGCCCGGATTTTACGGAGCAGGAGAAGCGGAATTTTTACGAACAGAACAGAGATCTGTTCGGACGCTATCATGGGGATTATTTTACCTATGAGGAAGTGTCACAGATCATTGAGAAACGGTTACGGGAGGATGCATATGACAAGCTTATCCGCGACATATTATGTGAGTCAGAGAACAGGCAATGATGAAAATGACGGACGGACGTGCAGTACGGCGTTTGCCAGTCTGTCTGCTATCAATAAAAGACACCTGCAGCCGGGCGACCGCATCCTGCTGGAGCGGGGCAGCGTATTTTACGGACAGTATCTGCATGTGACAGACAGCGGTACGAAAGAGGCTCCGATTGTGATCGGAGCGTATGGCACTGCAGATGCGCCGCCGCGGATCAATGCCTGCGGACAGGGCATCTGGTACCAGGATTATGGGACCCCACTGGATTCACCTACGCATGTGTATCACGGCTATGTATCTTCCGCAGTGCTTTTGTATGATGCAGAGCACATTGTGGTCGAGGATCTGGAGATCACGAATGAAGGTAGCATGATTCCGGGAGAACGTTATAGCCTGGGCGAGAAAATGAACCGTACCGGTGTGGCTGTGGTGGCTAAGGACAAAGGGGTGCGGAGCGGCATCACGCTTAGGAATCTGTGGATCCATGATGTCCATGGGAATGTCTACGATAAGCACATGAACAACGGTGGGATCTATATGACAGCGCTTCGCCCGGAATGTGAGGAGCGGACGGGTGTGGCACGGTATCGGGATGTCGTCATAGAAGGATGCTTCGTGCACCGGGTCAGCCGCTGGGGAATTGCAGCAGGCTATACCTATGCTCATGATAAGTTCCGGGGAGCAGAGCTTGAGGAATCGGTTTTTCTGAACTATGGGCATGAAAATGTGCAGATACGAAATAATTATGTAAAAGAGGCCGGCGGGGATGGGATCACGCCGATGTATGCCCTGCGTCCTCTGGTGGAGCATAATATGGCAGACTCTGTGGCCTGCGAGATCAATGACCGGATCTATTGCGAGCCGGGCGACCGGATGGGAAAGGTGGCAGCCGCAATCTGGCCCTGGAAATGCAAGGATGCCCTGTTTCGCTATAATGAAGTCGCAGACACCAGGCTCAATCAGGACGGCATGGCATATGATGCGGATTCCGGGGACGGAACGGTGTATGAATATAATTACAGCAGGCAGAATGAGGGCGGCTGTGTGATGTTCTGTTTACAGGAGGCGATCCATAATACCTTCCGCAATAATATCAGCTATGATGATCTCGGTGGTACGATCAGCCCATCAGAGAATCCGGATGCCCTGCTTCAGGATAATGTATACTATGTGCGCAGGGGTGTTCCCTTTGTACGTAAAAATATGGACGGTGGCAGCTTTACACAGGTGAATGACCGGGTTGTTGCGCTGGATTTTGGTCCGGATAAATAAAAACAGATAGGGTGCTAAGCTCGGAATGAAACTCCGTGGCTTAGCATTTTTTTATTTGTGCAACGGCGGTGGTGCGCGCATAAAACGGTTTGACGGACGAGAAAAGAACTGTTAAACTATTAGGCGGTAAACAGACAGAAGGAAGATAAAAATAAGAAAGGAGCCGGGGCATGGGTGAAAGTATATTACAACTTCAGCAGATCCGGAAATCTTTTGCTAATACAGAGGTATTAAAAGGCATTGACTTAGAAGCCGGGCAGGGAGAATTTATCACGCTGTTAGGTGCCTCCGGCTGCGGCAAGACCACGACGCTGCGGATCATTGCGGGTCTGGAACTGCCGGATAGCGGGCAGGTGATCCTGGAGGGCCACAATATTACGGACTGGGAACCCAACAAGCGGGATGTTAATACGGTATTTCAGAATTATGCCCTGTTTCCGCATATGAACGTGGCGGATAACGTAGGCTATGGATTGAAGATCCGCAAAGTCCCGAAGGCGCAGATCGCAGAGCGGGTAGAGCGTGCGCTTCGCCTGGTACAGCTGGAAGAGTACGGAAAACGTATGCCGGACCAGCTCTCCGGCGGACAGAAGCAGCGCATTGCCATTGCCAGAGCGGTGATCAATGAGCCGAAAGTATTGCTGTTAGATGAACCGCTGGGAGCACTGGATCTGAAGCTGCGCAGGCAGATGCAGCTGGAACTGAAACGTCTGCAGAAGCAGCTGGGGATCACTTTTATCTATATCACGCATGACCAGGAAGAGGCGATCAATATGTCCGACCGCATCGGTGTCATGCATGAAGGCGTGCTGGAGCAGATGGGAACACCCAACGAGGTGTACTATCGGCCGAGGACCAGCTACGTGGCGGATTTCGTGGGAAATGCGAATATTCTGCATAAAAATGGAGAGACACTTGCCATCCGCTCGGAAAATATCCGAATGGACGGGGAGAGTGTCTGTACGCAGGAAGCAGTCGTAGTGGAGAAAAGTTTTGCCGGCGGGCAGCTTCGTATATTGTTCCGCCTGTCGGATGGGCAGCTTCTGACAGCCAGCCGTTACGGCATCGATAATGATATGCAGGCGGGAGAGACGGTGAAGATCGGCTGGGATGCGAAAGACGCAGTAAAGGTAATAGATAATGACAAAGACGAAAACTAAAAGTAACGGACACAGGAGCTTGGGGAATATCGGCCTGATGATCCCCATGTATGTGTTCACGATCCTGTTCGTGGCTCTGCCGATCCTGTATCTGTTTCTGTTGAGCTTTTTACAGAGAGCGCAGGTCTGGGGCGTGGATTTTACGTTCACCCTGGACAATTATAAGAGAATATTGGAGCCGTTGTATCTGGATACCTTCCGGCAGTCTCTGAATCTGGCGTTTACCGCTACCTTTTTCGTAGCACTGATCGGATATCCTTATGGGTATTTTATGGCGCGGATGAATGCGGTGTGGAAGCGCAGGATGCTGCTTCTCATCATGATCCCGTTCTGGACCAGTGCACTGATCCGTCTCTACGGCTGGATCATTGTATTCCGCAGCAACGGTGTGCTGGATAAGATATTGATGGGGCTGCATCTGACTGATCAGCCGTTAAAGCTGCTCTATACTTATCCGGCAGTGGTGGTGGGAATGGTCTATTCCCTGCTGCCTTTTATGATCCTGGCGGTGTATTCCAGCGCGGAGAAGCTGGATATGTCTTTGGTGGAAGCCTCCAGGGATCTGGGAGCTTCCTCGTGGACGGCGTTCTGGACCGTCAGCTTCCGGCTGACGCTGCCGGGTCTGTTATCCGGCGTGGTACTGTCCTTTATCCCGTCCATGGGACTGTTTTTCATAGCGGATATCTTAGGCGGCAATAAGATCGTACTGGTGGGTAGTGTGATACAGGAACAGATCACCAAGGGGCGCAACCAGCCGTTTGCGGCAGCGCTGTCCGCGGTGCTTATGGTGCTGACTTCCATGATGATCCGTCTGTACCGGAAGATCACCGGAACTTCACAGCTGGAAGGGATGTTGTAAGATATGAAAAAGAAAAAATGGCCGTTTGTATATGTGGCGGTGATCACTGTGCTGACCTATATCCCGATTCTTCTGACAGTGGTGTATTCCTTCAACGCCTCGAAGCTGACCTCAGTCTGGGAGGGATTCTCTTTGAAATGGTACCGGGAGTTATTCCGTGACAGAGATCTGGGAGAAGCACTGATTAACAGTCTGATCCTGGCGGTATTAAGCTGTGCTTTTGCAGTGCTGATCGGCACTTCGGGAGCGCTGGGGATGAGCCGCAGGAAGCGGAAGACGGATGAGGTTGTGGCATATGTATCCACACTGCCCATCATGATCCCGGAGATCATTCTGGGCATGGTATTTTTGTCTGTATTTTCCCTGATGGGACTGCCCTTTGGTATGGTCACGCTGGTGATCGCCCATACTACATTCTGTGTGCCCTATATTTTTACTATGGTGCGGGCGAGACTGGTGGGAATGAACCATTCCTTAGAAGAGGCGGCGCTGGATCTGGGAGCGACGAAGCGGCAGGTATTTTTTGACATAATACTTCCGCAGATTCTGCCGGCGATCTTGTCCGGCGTGCTGCTGGCATTTGCCATGTCCTTCGATGATGTGGTGATCAGCATATTTGTCACCGGACCGAAGGTTAATACTTTGCCGGTGAAAATCTACACGAAATTAAAGACCGGCGTGACCCCGGAGATCAATGCACTTGCAACAGTTATGCTGTTTGTGATATTGTTGTGTCTGGCGGGAGCGTATGTGCTGGGACGGAAAAGTCAGGCACCCGCAGGAGAAATACCCGGAGAAAAATGATCGGGGGATTGCCCGTAAGCATCATGGAAAATAGAAGAGGATGCAGAAAATCTGCATCGAAGGAGGAGATTATGAAGAAAAAGCTGGCAATGCTGCTGGCAGCGACCATGCTGGCCACGTTGTTTACCGGCTGTGGAGCAGGCGGTAAGGAAGATAAGGGAGAACTGAATCTCTATACCTGGGATGGCATGTTCCCTCAGGAGATCCTGGACGGTTTTGAAAAAGAGACCGGTATCCGGATCAATTATTCCAACTTTGATTATGATGAAGATATGCTGGCGAAGCTGGAGGAGACCAAGGGCGGCGATTATGATCTGGTCATCGCGGATGACTATATCATCGAGCTGGCGATTCAGGAAGGTTTGGCGCAGAAGCTGGATACTTCCAGGATCAGCACTTACGGTAATCTGAACCCTGTATTTATGTCCCAGTTCTATGACCCGCAGAACGAATATACGGTACCTTACGGTGCGGGCATTCCGCTGATCGTGTACGATCCGGGACTGACGGATGTGAAGATCACAGGCTATGAGGATCTGTGGGATCCGGCTCTGGAAAATAATGTGGCACTGACAGCGAATTACCGTGTTATCGACGGTATTACGCTGAAAACGATGGGTGAGTCCTTCAATACTGAAGATCTGGATGCCATCCGTGCGGCAGGAGAGAAGCTTCTGACCCTGGCACCCAATATCCGCGTGATCAATGACAACAACACCCAGGATTACCTGATCAGCGGTGAAGTGGCAGCAGCCTTTTTGTATACCTCCCAGGTATCAGCAGCTCTGCAGGCGAGACCGGATCTGGAAGTGGTATATCCCAAGGAGGGACTGGGATTCGGTATCATGGCAGGATTTGTACCCTCCAAGGCTCCCAATACGGATGCAGCCTATGCGTTTTTAGACTATATCAATGAGCCGGAAAATGCGGCAAAATGCTATGAGTATATCGGCTATTATTGCACCAACAAAGCAGCGGAAGAATATATTTCCGACGATATGAAGAAAATGATCGTATTGCCGGAGGATGCAGCGGAGGGCGAGATCGTGCAGAACATCTCCCAGGAGGCAGAGGACCTGCATGCAGAGATCTGGAATCAGTTCAAGAACGCATGTAACTAACAATAAAAAAGTTCTTGACAGATTTCTTTCGTGCGCATATTATAAACCTAAGTTGAAAAACTAATTTGTAAATGCTATGAAAGAGACTCTTGCCAAGGGAAACGACAGGAATACAGCGTCACCGACTGAGAGCGCTGTTTGCGGAAGCTGGCGAAGGGAACACTCCGGAGCAGGTGATCTGAACTGCAGAATATCACATGCAGCTAGGATGACACGTTGCACGCGTTAAGTGACAAGAGTGGATGGGCAAAGGCGCCTGTCAATTCGGGTGGTACCACGGATTAGATGATTCGTCCCGGGATATGTTTTAACATGTCCCGGGGCTTTTTGTATTTAAAAATAAGCTGTACAGGGAGCGCACATTCGGGACACTATATAACAGGAGGTGCGATATGTACAGAGATTTAACAATGAAAGAGATCAGTGAACAGCAGATCGGACAGACTTTGCAGGTGGCAGGCTGGGTGGAGAACATCCGTGACCACGGCGGCGTATCCTTTATCGATCTGCGGGATATGTACGGCGTGTTACAGGTGGTCATTCGTAAGCCGGAGCTTTTAAAGGGCATCACCAAGGAAATGTGCCTGTCCATTACCGGTCTCATGGAACACAGAGACGAAGAGACCTACAACCCGAAGATTCCTTCCGGTACCATCGAACTGGAAGCACACCAGATCGATGTACTGGGAAGAGTATATAAGCAGCTTCCTTTCGAGATCCAGACATCCAAAGAGATCCGGGAAGATGTGAGATTAAAATATCGTTATCTTGACCTTAGAAATGCAAAAGTGAAGGACAACATCGTTTTTCGTTCCAAGGTCATCAGCTATCTGCGTCAGAAGATGACGGACATGGGATTTTTAGAGATCCAGACCCCGATCCTGTGTGCTTCTTCTCCCGAGGGCGCCAGAGACTATATCGTTCCCAGTAGAAAATTTAAAGGAAAATTCTATGCGCTGCCTCAGGCACCGCAGCAGTATAAGCAGCTGTTGATGGCTTCCGGATTTGACAAGTATTTCCAGATCGCTCCCTGCTTCCGCGACGAGGATGCCAGAGCAGACAGATCTCCCGGAGAGTTCTATCAGCTGGATTTTGAGATGAGCTTCGTGACCCAGGAGGATGTCTTCAAGGTAGGCGAGGAAGTATTGCATGATACCTTTGTAAAATTTGCTCCCGAAGGCAGCAGGATCACCGAGACACCGTTCCCTATCATCAGTTACAAACAGGCCATGCTGGAGTTCGGCTGTGACAAGCCGGATCTGCGCAATCCTTTGAGAATTATGGATGTGACGGAGTTCTTCCAGAGATGTACATTTAAGCCGTTTATCGGTAGAACCGTCCGTGCCATCAAGGTACATGCGGAGATGTCCAAGGGCTTCCATGAAAAACTGTTAAGCTTCGCAACTTCCTTAGGAATGGGCGGACTTGGTTATCTGGAAGTGGCAGAGGACATGAGCTACAAGGGACCCATCGATAAGTTCATTCCGGAAGAGATGAAGGAAGAACTGGCAACACTGGCAGGACTGTCTGCCGGAGATACCATTTTCCTCATTGCGGACAAAGAGGATAAGGCAAATTATTATGCCGGTCATATCCGCACCGAGCTGGGCGAGAAGCTGGATCTGATCGAAAAGGATGCTTACCGCTTCTGCTATGTGAACGACTTCCCGATGTTTGAACTGGATCCTGAGACGAAGCAGATCGGCTTCACACACAACCCGTTCTCTATGCCGCAGGGCGGTCTGGAAGCACTGAATACCATGGATCCGTTAGACGTTCTGGCATACCAGTACGACATCGTATGCAACGGCGTGGAGCTGTCCTCCGGTGCAGTACGTAACCACGACATCGAGATCATGAAAAAAGCTTTTGCCATTGCGGGCTACGATGAAGAGACACTGGAGACGAAGTTCGGAGCTCTCTATCAGGCATTCCAGTTCGGAGCACCCCCTCATGCAGGAATGGCTCCCGGCGTGGATCGTATGATCATGCTGCTTCGGAACGAGGAGAACATCCGTGAGGTCATCGCCTTCCCCATGAACGGCAATGCACAGGATCTCATGTGCGGAGCACCCGGCGAGGTAACGGAGCAGCAGTTGCGCGAGGTACACATTAAGGTGAGAGATTAGTGCGGAAAGAAAAGGAATGGAGATTAGTGTAAAAAATAAGCATGATAGCCTATTTTTCACACGGCTATTTGTGCCGCAGGCGTCACAAAGCAGCCCTTATCGCAGAATCAAATTTGAAATTTGATCCGCGATTCCTCCGACGAAAGGAATCGTCTGCGGAATGGAGAGTAGTATGGCGAACGTAATTAGCGATGAAACCATAGAATATGTAGGCATTCTGGCGAAGCTGGAGCTCTCTGAAGAGGAGAAGGAAGCAGCGAAAAAGGATATGGGCAGAATGCTGGATTATATCGACAAACTAAGTGAACTGGATACTACCGGCGTGGAACCTATGTCCCATGTGTTCCCGGTACAGAATGTTTTCCGTGAGGACGTGGTGACAAATGGGGACGAGAGTGAACAGACACTGGCCAATGCACCCGGCGAGAAGGACAACATGTTTGTTGTACCAAGGACTTTTGACTAGGGTGTAAAAAAGGAGAATGGATATGGATATTTTATCCCTGACAGCAGTAGAGCTGGCAAAGGCGATCCGGGAAGATAAGACTACGGCGGTGGAAGCGACGCAGGCAGTACTGGACAGAATCGCAGCCGCTGAAGATGCCTATCACTGCTATGTGACCGTAGAACGGGACAAAGCATTACAGCAGGCGGCGGAAGTACAGAAAAAGATCGAACAGGGAGAACTAACCGGACCCTTGGCCGGAGTTCCCTTTGCCATCAAAGACAATATGTGTACGGAAGGTACCCTGACCACCTGTTCTTCTAAAATATTAGAGAATTTTATTCCGACCTTCAGCGCGGAAGCGGTACTGAATCTGGAAAAGGCAGGGGCGGTCATCCTGGGCAAGACCAACATGGATGAGTTCGCCATGGGCAGTACCACGGAGACTTCTTACTACGGTGTGACGAAGAATCCCAGAAACCCGGAGCATGTTCCCGGAGGCTCTTCCGGCGGTTCCGCGGCGGCAGTAGCAGCCGAGGAATGCTTCGCGGCACTGGGCTCCGACACCGGCGGCTCCATCAGACAGCCCGCATCCTATTGCGGCGTCGTCGGCATGAAACCCACCTACGGAACGGTATCCCGTTACGGGCTGATCGCTTATGGATCTTCTCTGGATCAGATCGGACCGCTGACCAAGGATGTGACAGACTGTGCCACCGTGCTGGAAGCCATCACTTCCCATGATCCCAAGGATTCCACTTCCATGAAGCGGGAGGATACAGATTTTACCTCCGCACTGGTAGCGGATGTGAAAGGCTTAAAGATCGGTATTCCCAGAGATTATTTCGGCGAAGGACTGGATACTGAGGTCAGGGATGCGGTACTGACAGCTGCAGAAGTATTGAAAGCGCAGGGCGCAGAGGTGGAGGAGTTCGACTTAAGTCTGGTAGACTATGCGATCCCTACCTACTATACCATCGCAGCGGCTGAGGCCAGCTCCAATCTGGAGCGCTTTGATGGCGTAAAATACGGCTACCGTGCCCAGGATGCGGAGGATCTGCACACCATGTACAAGCGAAGCCGTTCTCAGGGCTTTGGCCCCGAGGTGAAGCGTCGTATCATGCTGGGCTCCTTCGTGTTAAGTTCCGGTTATTACGATGCGTATTACCTGAAGGCACTCCGCGTAAAAGCGCTGATCAAAAAAGCTTTTGATGACGCTTTTGCAAAATATGATGTGATCTTAGGACCGGTGGCGCCCACCACGGCACCGAAGTTAGGCAGTAGTCTGGCGGATCCCATCAAGATGTATTTAGGAGATATCTACACCATCTCCATCAACCTGGCGGGACTGCCCGGTATCAGCGTTCCCTGCGGCACGGATTCCCAGGGGCTGCCCATCGGTATGCAGCTGATCGGTGACTGTTTCCGGGAAAAGACTCTGATCCGCGCAGCATATACCTATGAGCAGAGCGTGAAGTAGAACAATGGAAAATATACATATACACATAGAAACAATGCAGATACGGAAAGGCATTTAGCCCTTATCCGCGATTCCTCCGACGAAAGGAACCGTCTGCGGAATGGAGATTACTATGGCAAAACAATATGAAACCGTCATCGGTCTGGAAGTTCATGTAGAGCTTGCCACGAAGACGAAAATATTCTGCGGCTGTTCCACGGCGTTCGGCGGCAGACCCAACACCCACACCTGCCCGGTATGTACCGGTATGCCGGGATCTCTTCCCGTGCTGAATAAACAGGTGGTAGAATATGCGGTGGCAGTAGGTCTTGCGACGAATTGTACCATCACACAGTATTGTAAATTTGACAGAAAAAATTATTTCTATCCCGACAACCCTCAAAACTATCAGATCTCTCAGTTGTATCTGCCCATCTGCAGGAATGGCTCGGTTGAGATCGAGGTGGCGGGAGAGGACGGCAGCACCTATACAAAGCCGGTGCGTATCCACGAGATCCATATGGAGGAGGATGCCGGTAAACTGGTTCATGACGACTGGGAAGATTGTACATTGGTGGATTACAACCGCTCCGGTGTGCCTCTGATCGAGATCGTATCCGAGCCGGATATGCGCAGCGCGGAGGAAGTCATTGCCTATTTGGGAAAATTACGTCTGCTGATCCAGTATTTAGGAGCTTCCGATTGCAAACTTCAGGAAGGCTCCATGCGTGCGGATGTGAACCTGTCTGTGAGAGAAGTAGGCGCGGAGAAGTTCGGAACCCGTACCGAGATGAAGAACCTGAATTCCTTCAAGGCCATCGCCAGAGCCATTCAGGGCGAAAGAGAACGGCAGATCGATCTGCTGGAGGCCGGCAAAGAAGTGATTCAGGAGACCAGACGCTGGGATGACAATAAAGAATATTCCTACGCCATGCGTTCCAAGGAGGATGCCCAGGACTACCGCTATTTCCCGGACCCCGATCTGGTGCCGGTCTATATCAGCGATGAGTGGCTGGAGAACATTCGCAGTAAACAGCCGGAATTCCGAACCGAGAAGATGAAACGGTACAAGGAAGAATACGATATTCCCGAATATGATATCGAGATCATCACCGGATCCAAGCATCTGGCAGATATCTTCGAGGCATGTGTAGCGCTGGGAAGCCAGCCCAAGAAAGTGTCCAACTGGCTGATGGTAGAGACCATGCGCCTGCTAAAAGAAAAAGAGATGGAGCCGGAAGATATCCGGTTCGCCCCGGAGCATCTGAGCAGGCTGATCGCTCTGGTGGATGGTAAAGTGATCAACTCTTCTGTGGCAAAGGAAGTATTCCAGGTGATGTTTGAGGAAGATGTAGATCCCGAACAGTATGTGGAAGAAAAGGGATTGAAGACAGTCAATGACGAAGGCGCATTGCGGAAAGTTGTGGAGGAAGTTATCGCCGCAAATCCCCAGTCCGTAGAGGACTACCATAACGGCAAAGAGAAAGCCATCGGCTTCCTGGTAGGACAGACCATGAAAGCAATGAAAGGCAAGGCAGATCCTGCCAGCGTCAACCAGATGCTGAAGGAACTGCTGTAAATTGAGAGTTACGAGCCATGCAAAATCAAAACAGAAACAGCGATCTGGGAGTTTGCTCACAAGTCGCTGTTTTTGTTTTTGACTTTATACGGCGACAGCCGTCAACGAAATAAATGTGGAGCGTCCTTTGCGACACATTTATGAATTGAACGCATGGCTCGTAACGCATGGCTGCAGCAGACCGGACGAACGCCCGCCTGTGTCCTTCTTCCGCCATAGTGTGGGCACAGGAGACAGGAACAAGCTAGTCTGTGCCCTTAAACCAAGGTACGGGCGTTACACACAAGATTTGATGATTAAGCCCCGCGTAATATATAAACTACCGGGGCTTGATTGACTATTATTGATGATTAAG